>Ga0206131_10004218_pt1 | contig 15930 bp, 23 predicted proteins | sample Helgoland_Spring_FD_148636 | JGI IMG/M metagenome (GOLD analysis project Ga0206131, IMG submission 148636) | Pelagic subsurface seawater microbial communities from Kabeltonne, Helgoland, North Sea - Helgoland_Spring_Bloom_20160517_1 | ecosystem: Environmental > Aquatic > Marine > Epipelagic ...
TATTGCTTCAGATTTAAATAAGTTTATCACGAGTTTCTCTGAAAATGACGAGGTTGATAATCTTAAAGAGCATTTCTATGGAAAGCTTATAGCGCTTCCCGCTGCTGAATTTCTTGAATTAGTTAGACTTATTCTTATGGAAGATGAGTCAGCTAAGGGAAAAGCACAAGAACTTATTGATGAGGTAATTGAAGAGATTAACGATTGGAATGCAGACGGAATATCTTCATATGGAGATGAAGAAGACGGAGATTTTGAAATAGATGATTACGGACAAACTACTCCATCTCCAGTTATGAGTGATGACGAATCATTCAAAGCAATGTCAAATTCTGAATTGCAAGAACTTATTGATGACGCACTAGATGTAGGTGATTTTGACGAAGTAAGCAGGCTTGCTAAGTACCTAAAGGAATCTCTTAGAATACAATTAGAAGAACGATTAACCGAATCTAGATTCTCTTACATATCTACATTTAGTTCCTTTAAAAAAAAAGAGGAATTAATATTAAACGAAAGCATTAAGAATGGAAAAGCGTATTTCGTTAAAACTACTGCTGAGTTAGAAGGTCATGACCCTGCTAGTCTAACTGACGAAGAAAAAGAAAGAATAGGAAACCTTCCAGACTGGCTAGCAATTAGAAAATTAATTGAAGATAATAATAGAGTAGGAGACACTGTCGCATTTGTAAAATTCTTTCTAAATCAGAATGCAAGCTTTGATAATTTAGAAAGAGTTATGGAGTTATTAACTGATCCATCTAATAAGAATATTATTAGTTCACTATCTATGAACCTCGCACAATACGCGTCAATTAAGCACAATAACACAGAAGAAGATCGTCCAGGATGGGAGTTATTTATAGATGAAGTATCTTCCGCAAAGTCAAAAAAGGATGCAGAATGGATTGTTAAGAACCTTTCTAACAAAGCAGGAACACGAGATTACCAGGGACAACCTATACCGGGAGCTACTGGATTCAATCAAAAGGAAGCATTCAAAAATGCATCTCCTGAGATTCAAAACACATTATTAGCATCTGCAAAGGAACTATTTTCTATTGACAAAGATGGAAAAGAGGTAAAGGCATTTTGTAGAAGATTAGGTAATAAGAAATCATTAGAACAAATTCAACTCGCACTTGATAATAAAATTAGGACAGCAGGATCTAAAATGACAGAATCTATTATGAAGATAGATGAAAGTTATCCAGGAGCAAGTGTAGTATGGGAAGGCAACGATAGATTTATAGCTATATTTAGATCTCCTAATATGTTAGGATCAATGTGTGGAGGGGCAGGATGGTGTCTCATACCTAGAACATTCGGAGGATCCGATATGTTTTACAGTTACATCGCAAAAGGTAACGGAACTCTACTATATGTATTTTTTGATTTTAGTATTCCGACATCATCCAGCATGCATTTAATGGGAGTAACTGTAACTCCAGAGGGTAGCGTGTCACATGCTCATGATAAATCAAATGCAAACTTAATTGGTTCAATGGGTAACAGTTTAGATACATATTTTGATAGATTTGAAGTAAGTAAAGAAGATAGATCTCAAATTAAATCTAAGATTAAGGATGAATCTAATTTAATGTTAGATGTTACTCCATACTATAAAGAGACTGGAAGTTCTAATCCTAAAATAATAAGCAAAGAATGGGATAAATTAATAAAAAGGACGGAAACAAGAGCAAATGAGGCCGCAATACGAGGAGAAGAATTTAAGAGACAAGTAGTAGTGGATGGATTAATAGCGTCTGATATAAAGAACTCTAGGAATATTGATGAAATAAGAGATATACTAATAAATAGCTTTTATGAAAGAGGAGTTACTAACATCGAGGCTGCTAAATACTTTAATATAGTATTCAAAGGTTCTAATCTATATACCGATAAATCTATTGAAACTATCATTAGAACAACAGAGATTAAACTTATGAAAATGAAAGAATTCATCAAAAAATACTCAAAAATGTCTAATTCAGACAGGCTTAAATTTGAAAGAGCAAAATCTAATCAAAAATCTGGCGGAAGTGGTAATAAATGGAGTGCTAAAAACGTATCTTCATATATGAAAACTATATCTGAAGCAACCCCCGATGCTATAGCTTACTTACGATCATTAAAAACAACTAACTAACATGAAAAGAAATATTAAAAAGTTTAAAAACTTTAGCAGAATTAATGAAAATGACCAGGATTTACCACCTCGGTTATATGGACAAGGATCTACCCCAGGGGCAGAATTAATTGAAATGATAAATCATTTAATTGATGATATCAGAAAATCTAATCCAACTGATCAGGAGTCATATGAACAAATTAAGTCCGATATTAAATCTAAAACAGATATGGTGCGCAGACATCAGAGCTATGGAGAACTTAGGAATGGAATTCATTGGCAAGACGAAGTTATTAAACTCATTGACTTTAGTAATGATATTAGAGAAGCAGTCTCTGAATTAACTAATAAGGCTAATAAAAAGGGATTTAGGTAGTGAAAAATATCCATGTTTTAAAATATAAAGTATGGGAATCAACTAATGGAATGTTTGGATCAAAAGGTATGAGAATTCCAAATCAAATTAAGTTAATCGACGACGAGATTGAAATAGTTAGAAACCTAAGGTGGACTGATTTAACATGGAGTGAGATAGGAAGTGATGGTTACTCCATGATTTGGCTAGAAATGAGCGTTCCAATAGATCTTAATATATCAAAGGGAGTGATGGTTGACATCCAGTTAATTAATAATACATTATATCAAATACATATTAGTCTAGCTGAAGACCTACGAGGGATCGGACTAGGAACTAAAATATATAGGAGCTTAATAGATTGGGCAGGACATCTGTATTCAGGTAAAGGTAGAAGGCATAATCCTATAATTAATAAGGTATGGCATAATTTAAAGAGTGAACGCGGAGTAACTTGTGCAAGCAATGATACTGGAGATATATGTATAAGTAATAAGAATCCAGACCTGGATAAACTAATTAAATTATTTAAAGGCTAAATTTAAAGTTTATTAATTTCATTTTTAAACAGCTGAATAGCATCTTCTTCCATTTCATCGCATAATAGATCAAATATTTTACAACTAAAATCATCGCTTATCATAATAGCATCAGATCTGATATATTGTTTGATGTTTTCTATTCCTCCGTCTAGGTATCGACTCATTAAATTTTCTTTGTTAAGTCTTCGTTTGTGAAATCCCATTTAATATTATATTTTTTATTTAATATACTATAGTTTTTAAATAAATAATATTATATGGAAAATTTTGTATTAGATTTTAAAGATTGGGCAATTACCGAAGGTAAAAAGAAAAAGGGGTTATGGGCGAATGTTCACGCCAAGCGTAAAAGAGGAGAAAAACCTGCAAAAAAAGGAGATCCTGATTATCCAGATAAGGAAGCATGGGAAGATGCAACTAATGAAGAGTTAAATGAATCTGCTGGAATACCTGACAGATATAAAAAGAAAGGATATACAAAGGTAGGAGTTAAGAAATTAAACCGAGGAAGTGGTAATAATAAGTGGTCAGTTCTTGCTAGAAAGAAAGTCGGTGGTAAAACTAAATACAGAATAATCAAAGGAGGATATAAAGGAATGAAAGATTATAGCCAACATAAGGATTCTAAACGTAAAAAAGCGTTTTGGGATAGAATGGGAGGAAAGAATTCTTCAAAGGCAAAGGATCCGTTTTCAGCTCTCTATTGGCATAAAAGATTTGGAACCTGGTAATCTTCAATATACTTTAGCAATGCAAGATCTTTTGCTTTAACCTCTAATTCAATATCAAACATAGAACCAATTTCAGGTATTTCTCCGTATATATAATCAGAGTGTGATCGCTCAATTACTGAATCATCTTCGAATAACTTACGACTATTACTTACATGTGCTAGTGGACGGATACCATCTGGCCAAGTAGATGCAGCTAGTTTGGCAGCTTCATCGATCGACATACCACCAGTACAAAATAAATGGTGAAAGAAATCAAAAGTAATAGGAATTTGAATATGTTTATATAATCCGTGATATAAATCAGATACAGAATATTGACTTTCTTTGTCATCATTTTCAATAACAAGACGACGTTGAGTACTATCGGAAAGAAGTGAGAAATTAGTAACGAACCTAGCAAGAGTAGACTCCTTATCACCGTAACTACCACCAACGTGAATGTTTAGACTATACTTATGATTAATAGGAAGACCCATCATGTCAAGTATTTGACTGTGCTTGTCTAAATCATTGACTGAATTCACTACAACTTTATCAGTTGGCGAAGGTATCACACAATATTGACCTGGGTGAAAGCCTACACGTAAATCATTAGCTAATACATATTCGCCAATTTGAGTGAGTAGGGATTGAATACGATCGAAGTTAGGTAAATCATCGAATTTATATTCAGACATCCAAGGAAATAAACTACTGGATAAACGGAAGATAGATATGTTATTATCAACATTCCATTCTAAAACCTTGAGAAGATCTTGAAGATTAAGTTCGGCTAGTTCGCCTGCATATTCTAGGCCACGAGCTTTGAAAGTTTTTTTGATCATTCCGCGATTGGTAGTTATGCCAAGTGGCTTTAGTGTTAAGTTAATACAGCAATATCCTAAATTATTCATATTTCTAATATACTAAATTTATTGCAGTATTTAAATATCTGAAGTATTTTGATACATATTGTTTTACGTTAAAAATTAAGCACCTAGTTAAATAAATAATTAAAATAAGAAATTTATATATGGATTATATTAAAAACTTTAAAGAATTTAAAATACTATTAGAAAATAATAGAATATCATATTCAGGATATGATATTATTAATGAAGCATATACTAATCCTAAGGGTGGCACTGCTGTTGCAAAAAGCACAGTTGAGCTAAGTATTGAGCCACCATATTATGGTGTTCCAGCTGATGTTTTACAGCTTAAGCACGTGGCCAAATTTAATAGTCAATTAAAGAAGCGAGATATTAAATCGAGGGTGGAACTTGACAGGGTTGATGATAACAATCAGACTATAACAGCAATAATTAATGGTATATTTACAAGAAATATATTTGGTGCAGCAATTGACAAGAGAAAAGAACACAAAGATTTTTTCAAGAATAATGATTTAGCCCATTTAATTAAAGAAAAAAATAGTTACAACATGTGGAATGCATGGATGAAGTTTATAGTTGCTAACCCTAAGAAGTTTAAATTGCAGCTTATGCCAGCTAAAGAATTTGAAGTTAAAGTAAACAAAAATGGAGCTATTTTCACAATTGGACAGATCAAAAGCAGTAATACACTTGGGCCAAATAATAAGCCAGCAGAGGAAAATATTTCCAATTTTCATGGTACTGTAAATTATATGAATAGTGTTAATTTATTAAATTTTAATAACGGATATCAGGATTACTATAATCTGGAAACAAACGGAATAAATGATGATGGAAGATTAGATATCAGTAATACAACTACTGATTATCGTCAATTTTATCTATATGCAGGTGAAAAATCGCAAGTTAGCGGCATATCAACAAAAGAGACAGAAGGTCAAACTACTACAGTAGGTGCTAGTGCAGGTAAGGATGGAGTTATTGAAATTAAATTCCAAACTGGGGAACATACACTAGACGCAGTAGGTAAAAAAATCGATGTAAATTATCCTGATATACAAGCAGAAGCCAAAAAGATATTAGCTGTTTTAGGAGAAAAAGAATATGTTGATAAAATGGAACTAGTTTCTTCAGCAAGTCCAGAATGGAATACAAAATTACAAACGATGGAGCTTTATAAAAAAGAAGGGAAACCTACATCTGGAAATTCAGATCCAGGTCCTGGATCTGATTATGCAAGTAACAATGCTAAACTAGCATATGATAGAGGCAATTACTTAGCAATGCTTTTAAAATCTGCGCTAGGTGATAGGATTGATGGAGCAATATCTATTAGCTGGAAGATTTCAACAGATGAACCAAACGGCGGAAAGCATGCTAAATATACATGGTCAAAAGCAAGCAATCCAGGTAAAACATTTACCACTCCTGCTGGTAAAGTTTCATCGGGTAGTGATAAAACCACGCAACAAGGAAGAGATATGGGACTAATATATGGATACGAAGTAAAATTCTTAACTCATATTGGTAAACCATCATAGACAATATAAACCTACTTACTCTGCTGCATGATAAGATACATCTAGTCTATATTGATTAGTTGTATAATTCAAGGTTATAATAGAGGTAACAGTCGATTTAGTGTAGTATTTACAGGAAATTCCCAATTCATGAGGTTCTGAGTTTATCCACGCATGTAATACGCCATCTGCTAGTTTTTCGTAATCACCAGTGTTTATGATTTCTAGAAGAGAATTTGGACCTGTTCTAACACTGGAATATATACATTCACAATTATAAACATCAAATCCTCCAATTGAATGCTCGATTAAATTTAGCTTTGAATTTTTATGAGTTCTAGTATAGCTAAAATCTCTAATATCTGAGTAACTAAAGGTTTCAAACACGTTAACTCCCTTAGAAGCCCTGTACTCATTTATCTTTATCCATATTAAACTATCTAATTTATTAGATTTAATACACATATTAACTTGAGAAAATGAAACACTTGATGTAAATAAGAATAATAATATTAATAGCTTTTTCATAGTAAATATATATTGGTTACATATTTAATATACTATAATATCTTCAATATTTACATTTTAGTCATCAGATGGCCATATGAATTCATAGTCGTTATCATCTTTATTTACCTTAATATATCGAATAATCTTATTGTTATCTTTACCGTATGCGATCTCTGCCTGTACTCCAACTGATTCAGTAACTAGTTTGTTAGTCATTTCAACAATCCATATTTCTTCACACCAGTCAATAAATGAGTAATCAATCTTAGACCAAACTTCCCATGTTCCAAGTAATTCATCGATGTACTTACCGTCGCTTTTTGATGCTTGAACGATAGGATGTGACATTGAAATTGGCGACATGGGAATATGCCCCATCTTAATTATCTCATATGCAGCACGATTCGCCAATTTAAAACTAAGTTCTTCGACTCGAGTGTATGGTATTGCTACATATATTCTTTTACTCACGATTGATGTCTGTATATTGTCCATTCTTCATTACCAAGACTTGAATCCTTAAACGTAACACGATCAGCGGTAGAATTCTGCTCAAAAACTCTCTTAGCGAAAGCATTTGGAAAATGCACATTAGTGTATAATTTGGTTACATCGCCAGGAGTATGTACTTCTGCGACAATATCTGATTCCTTCTTAGACAAGTCATTCTTTCTAAATTTGTTGCCTACGTAAAACCTTTCTTTTTTAGCTGCCATATTATTTTAGTTTATGTTTAATGTATCGCGATAGGGACATCTGTGGTTCCCATTCTAATTTCTCATTTGTATCAGTTTCAATCTCAACTACGTCAATTCTTTCTCCTCTACGTTCTGGAATAAGTGTATATCCAGAGTCGAACATCTTTGCCACTTCAAGTATAGTATGTGTAGTACCGGAACGAAGGTGCCATTCTCCATTTAGATTTTTTTCAACTGATGCAATTACTCCTCTTACTATATCATCGATGTGTGTAAAGTCTCGAGACTGAGTCCCAGGTGATACAACAGTAAGTTCTTCAGAGTTTGAGTATTGGCGTTCAAATATTCCAACAACGGTTGCGTAATCTCCTGTTGTAATTTGACCGGGACCGTATACATTAAAGAAATAACAAATCTCATATTCTAAACCATACCATTCCTTATAGTTTTTTATAAGTTCAACTCCTTTTGCTTTCATCCATGCATATGGAGATAGGTTTTCGTCTTCACCATTATTACCGAACTTAGAACTAGATGCTGAGTATATCAGCTTAGCTCCCCAATGTCGACACATTTCGAGCACTCTAGTGGTCCCATGTAAATTTGTTTTAAGAACATAGTCGATGTCTTCAAATGATGACACGATTCTAGAGTATTCACCAAAGTGAAATACTATATCAAAGGTTCCCTTTGTTTTAGGAAACCATTTTTCAATATCCCAAGTACTTGATTGAACTACATTAACTTCTTCTGGTATAGCATCCCTAGATCCAGTAAAGAAGTTATCTAGAACAGTGATATTTGACGAAGGATAACGTTTATTAATTTGTTTAACTAGGTTTGATCCGACAAAACCCGCTCCTCCGGTTATAAGTATATTTTTATTCTGCATCCATTTCGAAGTTTAATTCATCGTCTTCTTTTCCTTCTTCGCTAGGGGGACTAATAGTAATCCACATACCATCTGTAAAATCAGAAGTGTCATCTAATACGTCATCAAGCGGCATTATTTGCATCTGTCCACCTGCATTGGATACGATAAGAAGTCCTTCCTTAGGTCCAAAATAATCAGCAGCCTCTCCGGTTGCTTTAATCAATACTCCTTCCCCATCTGGTATTACTTTAGATAGTGCTTGTGCGAATACCAGAGCACCTGCTACCCAATCCTTATTAGATTCAGGATTAGAATCCTCTGACAGTTTATTATGTTCCATATTGTAAATTTTAATATATTATACTAAATATAAGTTAAGAGTTTAGCAAAACGATAGTTTTTATCGATATCACTAATTGATATAGATATGATTCAATGTTGATAATTAATCTTTATCGGAAGAAACTTTTACTTTACCATATCCCTCAGATAATCTTTTAAGGTCTTCTAGTATTTCAATCGGCTCTTTGGAAGCTATCATCTTATTATATGTATTTAAATCGGATTTAACATCATCTGGAACGGAAGCGTAATCTCCAGCAATTGTAAATGGATCTGAATCTCTAAATTCTGATAATCTGGATTCAACTGAATTTACTTCAGTTGAAGAAAATGGAGGAGTTTCATAATCTCCTCCATCATATATATTAATAATATCTGCATCAGTTTCATATAAAATTGAAACCTTTAGTCCCGTTTCATCTCCTGGCAGAGAATCGGATAATCCAAGTATATCAAGATCTCCTTTATTAAAATCTCCCAGTTGGTATGTCATTGGAAATAGTCCCTCTTCACTTAAATATTTATGGTATTCAGCAGGAATTAGGTCAACTTCAGAATGTAGACTTAATTCAAACTCGGATTTATGTTCATGTATACCGCCTTCGGCATCGTCCATGGAATCCAGATCTTCTCCGCCTTCTATTATATCAATGTCAATGAGTTTAAGAATAGTATCTTGTTGAGTAATAAGTTTGGCAACTTCTCTTACTATAAAATTCTTAGCTTCTATATTAACATCAGATTCTTTATCATATGATTCTAATATTAATTCATGATTAAATAGACGAGGACCTATTTCCCTTAGTGACTTTCCAATATCTAAATAGTTTAAAGTAATCCAGTGAAATGGAGTCTTATTATGATTTAAAACGATGCTTGGTTTTCCAGGATTCCTCATGTTAAACACTCCCTTTAATCCGTCTTCTCCTTTATAATCTACCTTTCTACCTGAAAACTTATTTTCTCCTTTGTGAATAACTCTATATATCGTATCATCTATAAAAACCATCTTAATTCCAGGTTTAATTTCGACATATCCTTTGATCGTAGTTACATATAAAAACCTTCCGTCTCGCAATGGTCTTCCCTTAATTAGCAAAACGGATCCTCTGCCTATTGATTCATTTAATCGGTCAGTGTATGATAAAATATGTTTATTCATAAATTTATTTATTAGTCAAATAAATAAAACTATAAAAACTACACTATATTATGATTCCTAAATTTAACAAGATAATTGGACTATATGAACAAGCGTCGCCAGACTCTTCGGTTGATGTTAATGCTCAATCTGAATATGCTAATACCGAGCCACGAAATAAACTTAATAAAAGCACGTTGCATGGGTTTGCGATTACTACTAAAAATATAGATGGAATTAATAGACTACTAGCAGGAACTATTAAGGAATGGAAATCTGAAACACCGGTTAACATAATGGGAAAGGATGGAACAATCGGAGGAACATCTGAGTTGAATGGTAAAGCCATTTACTTAATGATTAGAATTGCAAATAAATCACAAAGAGCAGCTAATGAGGTTCAATTAGAATTAAATGATAGATCATATATTCTAGTAGATACTAGCATAAAGGAGCTAAGCAAATTGATGAATGACTCAGTCGGAATTGATAATAGAGTTAGACTAACCGGTAAGACCATTACTGGAAAAGAGAATAGCATTGAATTATGGAATGAAGAAGCGGAACTAAGTTCCGATGTAGATAGCGAAGAATATAGGTTTAAAGATAGAGAATTTGATGAAAACGGAATAGTTTCAGAATCTATCAATGAAGAAGAAAAACCTAAGATTGTTGGAAAAAGCTATGTTCCCAAGAGGAATCCCAAAGAAGGTGATGGCGCAGTATCTAAAGAGGATACTCAAGAAATTTCAATAAGAGTAAGAGGATATGACGCGAAAACGGTAAAATCAAGATTGGAGGAACTAAAGGCAAAAAAAGATGGTGGAACAATTACTGCTAAGGAAGACATGGAGATTGGTTATTTAAAGAACGCGACAAGGAAATTATCAAATGCAAAGTCTCCTGCGATTACAAATAAAGAAGAGGGAGATGCATTTAGAGCATGGGCTAATTCAACACCTGAATTAGCCGCTAAATATGGTCCAGGTACAAAGTTTGATTTAGACAAGCCAAGTGCTAAATCTAAATGGAACAATTCATTTATCAAGAAAGCATTTGCCGCTGCAAAAGATGAATACGCAGCATTTCTTAAAAAACCTAAAGCGACCACCGTCTCTAATGATAAAGAAGATAAGATTCCTGAACCTAAATATAAAGTAGGTTCTGAAGTTTACTATCGACTTGCTTCTGGTAATGATACAACACCCAAAGAAGATATTGCAAACGGTGATGTAATTAACGCTATTAAAAAGAAAACAGGTAACGATGCGTTATATGCCAATGAAAGCATAGCAACTGACTTCGATACATGGAAGTCAATAACTGAGGATGAATCAGACGAAATAGATAAGATAGCTGGGCTTGTTAAAGATTTTAGAGAAAAGAATATTAAGAAAGGAAAAGTTATCGAGTATGCAGATGATAAGGTTAAAGTTAAAAACCTAAAATCTGGAAAGGAATCAATTATTCCAATTGACGATATACTAGATATTAAACATGTCAAAGCGGCTGCTTCTAAATATAAAGAAGAAAAAGCTAAAGCTGAAGCTAAAGCTGAAGCTAAAGCTGAAGCGGATGCGTCCGATGTTAAAGGAGCTAAGGAAAATAAGAAAGAAGCTAAGTCTAAGTTTAAAGCAGCTAAGAAAACTAAGCGTAAGAAAAAGCGCACCGCTAGGATTAATAAAAAGACTGCAAAGATTAATAAAAAGACTGCAAGTATTAATGCTTCAGAATCGGTAGTTTATAACTTCGATGACTTTATAAAAAGTGTAAATAAGCTAAATTAGATTACTTATGAGTGGGGTTTTAAACTATAACATGTTTAGTAAAATGAGCAGCTTAAACAAGTCAGTCAACGAAGGAATAAGCTTTTCATGTAATCATTTATCAAACGGTAATCAAATGTCAATTGATTGGGATAATGATAAAACTACAGATATAGTTAAATTGGCAAATCCTAGAAAAACTAAACCTGGTAGACTGAGCTCAGTTCAAACATGGGCTGGATATTCACTAGAGAATGTTAACATTCCAAATGAACCAAATAGACACAATCTTAAGAGATGTTTTTCAGAGTATTCTAAGAATTGGGGTTCAATATCTCACGATGACCTTAAAAATTTAATTAATGCGTCATATCCTAGTGAATTAAAAAATGCAAATATTAAAGTTCTATTCGTTATGGGATCCAGTGCCCCTCTCGCTGCAAATATGGCAGAAGCTCTTAAAGAATTATACTATCCTAAGGCAAAAATAGTAGATATAATGAAAGCGTATTACGCAGATCCGGACAATATGATAGATTGGGACAAATATAATACGTCAGATGAAACTACACAAAGGAATGTCAATACTTGGCTTAAAAAATTTAAAAGTAAAATAGAGACATTAGAACCTGATCCAGAAACTGGAGAAGAAAGATGGAACGTAACTGATCCGCCTAGAATAAAGCATACTGGGCTTATTAAGAAATCAACAGGACTCCAGTCAGGAGGAAGAAACCTATTAAAGCCTGGTCATACAATAGATGACTACATTATAAAATCTATTAGGGATGAAATGTCAGAATGGCTAGATAAGTCCGGAGGATCTGATTTTAGAATAATGAATGCTAACATGCCGGCATTCTTAACTCTTGATGATTTGATAATCGAAGGCTCTACAATGAGAGGAGCACTTAGCAATGTATTAAATGCTATGAGTTCAACATCTTCCGATATTAAAATGGTAGATGTAGCCAAGCGAAATATGTACGGATATGTTTTATTTTCATACGGGAAAAGATTTGGTTAGACATCTAGCGCCCATCTTAGAGCAGAAGCAACATTAGATGAGATTCTACTCCTAATTGCAGCTTCACTTAATATTCCAATATCATCTCCGTCTTCTTTAATCTTCTTAAGTGCAATTAATATCGCAGAGTTTGATATTTCTTCTTCTTCTTTTATTTTAGCTAGAATCATTCCCCTTTTTCTAATGTCAATTACTTTTTTATTTTTCATTACTCGTAAGTTAGAGTTTATCATATAATTATACTAAATTAGAGATAAATAATTAAAATAATTAAAATAATTAAATTTAAAATGGCAGATAATAGAGTTTTAAACTATTCGGAGTTCGCTGATAGATATAATAAGAATGCTGAACAGGACGCAGCTGCAAGTTACTCGGAATTTTCAAAAGCGTCGGATAACTTCCAAGAAGGTTTCGATGAAGATACATATGAAGAAGGACAGTCCGGCCCAAATCGACCGATTGCGTCTGAAGAAGAGGCAACGCCATCATCTCCTGATTCGATGCCAACTCCTACTCAAGGAATGGAAGCACCACAAGAAGAAGAAGATGAAATTGACGCAGATGAAATTGATGATTCAGAAGAAGAAGAAGAATATGAAGGAGGAAATCCTGAAGAAGATGAGGATGAAGAAGATGAGGATGAAGAAGATGAGGATGAAGAAGAAGATGATGCAAATGAGTCTGTAAAATTTAAAGAGAGTATAGTCATACTAGAATCGTTTGACGATTTTGAAGCAAGGGGACCAATTGATTCTAAATTAGGAGGATATGATGATGTACTAGACACGATTGAGCTCGAATTTGACGAAGACCGTCAAGAAGAAGAAGAAGAAGATAATGGAGAATGTTTTGTTGCTTGTAAATCTTGTGGATGTAAGAAACAAGTCGCAGCGGGAGAATATCCAATGGGAGCAGATAATGAATCTAACCCTGATTCATGGTGGCAAGGTTCTAGAATGGGAATGATGTGCGAGAGTTGTATGTAATATGAGTAACTATAAAAAACATAGAGTAGAGGAAAGTTTTGGTGATTTTATTAGCGCAACTGAGATATTACAAAAAGGAAATTCTGTTCAGCCTGCACAATTTGGATCTAATCCAAGTGAATTAGGTCAAACTCAGCTTCCATTTGAATTCGAAAGAAGCCCTGAAATCGGAGAAAGATCCAATGATATTACATTGATGCTAGAAAAAATACAAGCAGTTTCTGATGCAGGTATTAATAAATCTAAATCAATGGATCGAGAAGGACGAGAAATAAGTCCATATATAAGTAGACAGTTAGAATTAGCATATAATCATTTACGAGAGGGATATCTTAGGCTAATGGATACTAAATAAATTTAATATTATAAAAGTAATGAGTATTACAACACTAGGAATAATGTCAGGTCGAGTTTTTAAAGGAACTAACGTGAATAACGATGGAGTTACTTATGGTCCAAATACTCATAAGCAGAAAAAACATCCAGCAGATAAACTATTGGATTCTACGATGGGTATTGATAGCATCCCATATGAACCTAATGGAGCAGTTCAATTGGATCTATCTAAAATAGAGTACCTTAAGTCTTAGAATGTTAATACTTTTACATTAATTCATCTCCGAGATTAGAATCAATAAGTCTATCTTCCCAATTTAATAAAACATCGGACAATTCATCGCTTATCATTGCCAACATTTCTATTTTAGCCATATCATCACTTGGTCCTTTTCCAACTAGTATGTTTATTTCAATAAGTTTTACTTTCTTGAGTATATCCTTATCTAACTCATTTATTACTTCTTTTGATTGATTAACCATAATTCCTTTTTATTTATTTTACTTAGTTTTTTTATAATATATTCACGTTTAAGGGCTTTAGATTTATTCTCATGTATTTCTACATATTTTATAGAAAGTGGGCCTCGTCCTCTCGTATACTTTGCTCCTTTACCCTTTACATGAGTAGCGAGTCTAGCTTTAACATCTGTAGTTATTCCAGTGTAATAACTTCCATCTCCACATTCAAGTATATAAACATACCATGGTCTACTTGCCATCTTTATTTTAATTCAACTGTTCTCCAATATGCGTCACCTGGATCTGTTTTTTCAATTGCTCTCTTGATATCACCTATTGTATAAATACCCTGTGGTGTATTATCTAACGCAACAACAGGTGTGTCTTCCGATAGGAGGGGTGCTAATGCATTTATAAATCTCATACCATTACTTCTAAAGGCTACTTCAATTACATCACCACTTGCAATATCTACTCCGAATGTTGTACTCATAATTGTATTTTTATATATATTTGCTTGTATGTATTATACTAAAATTATTCAAATAAATAAAATAAAGTATTTACAGTTATGAAATTACATAGATTATACGAAGATCATGAAAATCAATTCCCAATTGAATTATTGAATATGACAATTGGTGAAATGCTAGACAAAGCAGAAGATCTAGATACTACAGGTGACGCCGAGTATGAAGTTATAGAAAATGCATTAAAGGCTATTAGCGACAAGATTTTAGGGAATGGTTATGATAATGATGAAGTTAACTTTACAAAAGATTTAGGAGTTGAAGTTGACGATGAACCTAAAGAAATAATGTCGGATGATGATGAAGTACCTACGTTTGATCAAGTTTCCGGAGGAGAGGAACAGAGTCAAAACCAAGGAGGATTAGATTTTGAATTTTAATTATGGAAGTAAAAAGTTTTGACTTATTCGTTAAGGAAAGTATTGGAGCGATTACTATGGAAAGAAATCCAAATGATAAGCTAAACAATCCGAATCTTAACGTAGCACAATCTCGTACTATACCAATGGGAGGAGCAAGTTCCATACCAATGCAATGGAGTAGAGGTCAAGGATCTAGACAAGGTTCAAGATATGGTAGTAATCCTACATTAAAAAAACGGGCAATGACCTACGCGGAGTTTATGACAGCAAGTAAGAAACAAACAAACGAGTCTGAAGAATTTAGTTGGGAAGACATATTAGGACACGATAGTAAATATGACGACAAATGGTCTGTATTAGAAAAAGATATTATGTATATATTAGATAAACATTCAGGAAGCTTTGGAGACGGTTCATACGGAGTAATTGACGCAATATATCAAGTAATGGACGGAATGTTTCAAAAAACAGATAGAAAATAACTAAATATAATGGGACACATTGATAACTTTAAAAAATGGGAAAATAAAGCAGCAAAGGCTGTTAGCGAACAGGGAACTGCTCAAGATATTATGAGCGTACCTGAAAAGTTTAAATCTGAGAGCGACTCAATTGCCCAAAAAAGAAATGCTATTGTTCAGATGGAAACTAATATAGCGAATGAAAAGGTTCAACTTAATAAGATGGTTACTGAATTACAAAATAAAATAGCTGCGGAAAACGCGGCAGTAGCAAA
>Ga0206131_10004228_pt1 | contig 15908 bp, 13 predicted proteins | sample Helgoland_Spring_FD_148636 | JGI IMG/M metagenome (GOLD analysis project Ga0206131, IMG submission 148636) | Pelagic subsurface seawater microbial communities from Kabeltonne, Helgoland, North Sea - Helgoland_Spring_Bloom_20160517_1 | ecosystem: Environmental > Aquatic > Marine > Epipelagic ...
AAAGCCACTTCACTATTGCTAACTTACGGAACGTAAACTAACAACAATGGCAAACATCGACGTAAAAGACCTGTTAAATGCAGGCGTACATTTCGGTCACTTAACCCGAAAATGGAATCCAAACATGGCTCCTTACATCTACATGGAGCGTAATGGAATCCACATCATCAACCTTTACAAAACTGCAGCAAAAATTGACGAAGCGGCTGAAGCAATGCAAAAAATTGCATCTTCTGGACGTAAGATTTTATTTGTTGCAACTAAGAAACAAGCTAAAGACATCGTTGCAACTCATGCAGCGAGTATCAACATGCCTTACATCACCGAGCGTTGGCCCGGCGGAATGTTAACAAACTTTGTTACCATTCGTAAAGCAGTAAAGAAAATGGCTGCGATTGATCGTATGAAAAAAGACGGTACTTTCGAAACGCTTTCTAAGAAAGAAAAATTACAGGTTGATCGTTTGCGTGCAAAGTTAGAGAAAAACTTAGGCTCAATTACAGATATGACCCGCCTTCCTGCTGCATTATTCGTAGTAGACATCAAACGGGAACACATCGCCATCAAAGAAGCTCAAAAATTGAAAATTCCAATTTTTGCTATGGTCGATACAAACTCTGATCCAAGGGATGTAGACTTTGTAATCCCTGCTAATGATGATGCGTCTAAATCTGTAGAAAAGATTTTAAGTCTAATAACCCAATCGGTTGCTGTTGGTCTTAAAAATCGTCAAGCTGAAAAAGATGCTGAAAACAAAGGAAAAGAAGAGGCAGCAGCAGCCAAAGCTGCACCAGTTGTAGAAGTTGAACCAGCTGTAGAGGCTGCACCAGTTGTTGAAGCACCCGTTGTAGAAACTCCTGCTGCTGAAGTTCCAGCTAAAGAAGAAGGTGAAGCTCCAACAGAAGCTTAATCTAAGTTGATCTTTTAATAAATTATACAGATGAAAATTACTGCATCAGAAGTAAATAAATTACGTCAGGCCACAGGTGCTGGTATGATGGATTGTAAAAAAGCGCTTGTAGAAGCGGAAGGGGATTTCGAACTAGCTGTCGAAAACCTTAGAAAAAAAGGACAAAAAGTAGCTGCTAATCGTGCAGATCGTGATTCAGCTGAAGGTGCTGTTTTAGCAAAAGTAAATGCAGATAACACTGTTGCTGTCGTTGTTTCAGTTAACTGTGAAACTGACTTCGTTGCAAAAAACGATAGCTACCTTGCCCTTTCAAATTCAATCGTAGAAGTTGCAATCAATCAAACTTCTCTAGAAGGCCTTTTAGCGGCTGACTTAGGTGGAATGACCGTAGCAGAAAAATTGATCGAACAAACTGGAGTGATTGGAGAGAAAATCGAAATCGGTGGTTTTGAACGCATCGAAGAAGCTTTTGTAGGTTACTACATTCACGCTGGTAACAGAATCGCAACAATCGTTGGTCTTTCTGCTCCCGTTGAAGGTGGTGCCGAAGCAGCTAAAAATGTTGCTATGCAAGCTGCAGCAATGAATCCAATTGCTTTAAACGAAGATGGAGTTGATGCTTCAGTTATCGAAAAAGAAATTGAGATTGCTAAAGATCAATTACGTCAAGAAGGAAAACCAGAGGCTATGCTGGATAACATCGCTAAAGGAAAAATCAAACGTTTCTTTAAAGACAATACGCTCGTTAACCAAGATTATATCAAAGACAACAAGCAAAGTGTTGCTCAGTACGTAAAATCTGTAAATGCAGATCTTACCATTACCAACTTTAAACGTCTAGCTTTAGGATAACCCTTATATTGGATAGAGATTAGCTTCTCTTAACTGTATAAAAATCCGTGCAATGCACGGATTTTTTTTGTCTTAGATTTAAAAAATTGTCAAAAAATATATATTAAAATATATAAAAGCATATATTTATTTTACAAATCTATCTTTTCATGCGTTTCGCTATATTTTTAATCTTTTGTTGGGCCAAACTTTCTTCAGCTCAAATGGGACTCTACGGGGATCTTTATTTAGGGGAAAATAAAGTTTTGGTCCTTTTGCTATACGCTTGGAGCGTGTGAAAACATTTAATGGCTCAGATCTCGGTACAATCCGCTTGCAGCGAATCACTAGATCTGACAATGGCTAGTAAATCACCTCATTGGGTATGTCTGTTGGAGAGTGGTGTCACATCGAGTGAACGGAGGAAAGACGTTTGTATCGAGATGGACACACTCGATCGGACCATACTTTGAAATCCCAAAGCATTTTGTATCTTATTCCCATAAAATAAAATACGAATGTCTGCACCAAAACGACTTTTTCTACTGGATGCCTTTGCCCTTATTTTCAGAGGCTACTACGCTTTTATTAAGAACCCTAGAATCAATTCCAAGGGGATGGATACTTCGGCTATTTTTGGGTTTATGAATTCCTTGCTCGATGTAATTAAGCGAGAAAAACCAGATCATCTGGCGGTTTGTTTTGACAAAGGAGGTTCCGTTTCTCGCAGGGAACTTTTTGAAGCCTATAAAGCCAACAGGGATGAAACCCCTGAGGCTATAAAAATTGCCGTTCCCTACATTCAAAAAATCCTAGAAGGAATGCAAATTCCTGTTATTGAAAAAGCAGGCTTTGAGGCCGATGATATCATTGGAACTCTAGCCAAACAAGCGGAAAAAGAGGGTTTTAAAACCTTTATGGTTACCCCAGACAAAGATTTTGCACAGTTGGTTTCTGAAAACATATTCATGTACCGCCCTGCTCGAATGGGCAACGGAATAGAAATCTGGGGAATCCCAGAAGTACAGGCTAGATTTGAAATTGAACGTCCCGAACAGGTGATCGATTATTTGGGGATGATGGGTGACGCTGTCGATAATATCCCTGGACTTCCGGGAGTAGGGGATAAAACAGCTAAAAAATTCCTAAAAGAGTACGGTAGTATGGAAGCCTTGCTAGAAAACACGCACCAGCTGAAAGGTAAAATGAAAGAGAAGATTGAAGCCAATAAAGAATTGGGAATGCTTTCCAAAGAATTGGCGAAAATCATACTGGATGTCCCTGTTACTTTTGAGGCGGATGCTTACAAACTTAGTGACCCCAATTTTCAAGCAGTTCAGCCCTTGTTCGAAGAACTCGAGTTCCGAAGAATGCAAGAAACCATTCAGCGAATTTTCAACGCTTCAGAAGCTGTGGCAGAACCGGTACAAAAGACTGCAGCTGCTAGTCCAACCCCACGGGCTAATAACGGGCAAATGGATATGTTTGCAACTGCAGGAGCGGGTACTACTTCCGACGAAGAAAGCGTCCACAGCAAGCAGGCGCTGGGTACCACTCCACATGCCTATCAGTGTATCGACAATCCCCTGGCTTTGTCTCTTTTACTAGAAAAATTACACGCACAAAAAAGTGTGTGCTTCAATACAGAAACCACCAGCCTCAATGCCTTACAAGCGGAGTTGGTTGGGATTGCCTTTAGCTGGGAAAACCACAAGGGCTATTACCTGCCTTTCCCTGCTGATCAAGAGGAGGCTCAAAAACTCATCGAACAGCTTCGTCCCTTCTTTGAAGATCATGGCATTGAAAAAATTGGTCATAACCTCAAGTACGATTTAAAGGTTTTATCGAACTATAAGCTCCCAGTAAAAGGCCCTTTATACGATACCTTAATTGCCCATTATTTGATCAATCCCGATCGCCGTCATGGCATGGATATTCTGGCAGCTTCATACCTCAATTACGAGCCCCAGCCCATTACTGATTTGATTGGTAAAAAAGGAAAAAACCAAGGTTCCATGCGTGATGTTCCTTTGAAAGACCAAACCCAATACGCGGTTGAAGATGCTGACATTACCTGGCAATTGAAGCAGCATTTCGAAAAAGAATTGATTGCTGCCGAAAATCAAGATTTATTCCGAACGGTTGAACTCCCATTAGTTCCTGTACTTACCGCAATGGAACAGGAAGGAATTAATTTAGATGTGCCATTCTTGAAAGACTTTGCCGTAACATTAGAAGAAGATAGTGCACGACTACAAGCGCAAATTTTTGAACAAGCAGGAGAAGAATTCAACCTAGCTTCACCCAAACAATTGGGGCTTATATTATTCGACAAACTCAAATTGGTTGACAAGCCCAAAAAGACCAAAACAGGTCAATATTCTACGGCAGAAGATGTGCTGTCGTATTTGGCAAAAGACCATGCCATCATAGCCGACATCCTCACTTGGCGTTCAACGCAAAAACTGTTGAGTACCTACGTTATTGCTTTACCCAACGAAATAAATCCTAAGACTGGACGGGTACACACAGTGTACAATCAAGCTGTAGCAGCTACTGGGCGTTTGAGTAGCAATGCGCCCAATCTACAAAACATTCCTATTCGTACGGAATTGGGACAGCAAGTCCGTAAGTCCTTTATTCCACGGGATGAAAACCACGTCTTACTCGCTGCCGATTATTCACAAATTGAATTGCGTATTATAGCCGCTTTGAGTAAGGATCCTTCTATGGTTGCAGCTTTTCAAAACAACGAAGATATTCATGCAACTACTGCGGCAAAAGTATTTGATGTACCCTTAGATGAAGTTACCCGAACCCAACGAAGCAATGCCAAAACGGTTAATTTTGGAATTATATACGGAGTTTCTGCCTTCGGTCTGAGTCAACAAACCGATCTGAGTCGTGCAGAATCCAAAGAATTGATCGACACTTATTATGCCAGTTACCCCGAACTGAAAGCTTATATGAATTCACAGGTCGATTTTGCCCGTGAAAATGGGTATGTAACCACTGTTTTGGGACGCCGACGGTATCTTAAAGACATTTTATCTCAAAATGCAATCGTACGTGGAGCAGCCGAGCGCAATGCAATCAATGCTCCCATCCAAGGAAGCGCAGCCGATATCGTTAAGATTGCTATGATTAAAATTCACAACCGCATGGAAGCTGGTGATTGGAAAGCCAAGATGCTCCTTCAAGTACATGATGAGCTGGTTTTTGATGTTCCCAAAACAGAAGTAGAATCACTGAGCGCAATGGTGAAAGAAGAAATGGAAAATGCATTCAGTCTAGACGTTCCTTTAGTTGTTGACCTTGGGGTTGGAAATAACTGGCTGGAATCGCATTGATGAAAGTGGTCTAAGCGTGTCCCCATCTCGATACAAAAGTCGTACCTCCGTTCACTCGATGTGACACACTTTAGCTGTGTCAGATCGTGTACGTATATCGTTCTCGATACGTTTGCGAAAAGCAAACACTCGAACTGACTTACCCGATAAGTATAGTACTAGCCCAAGTCAGATCGAGTGATCCGCTGGAAGCGGATTGTATCGAGATCATGCTAAAACCTAAAAGTAGCACCCAACAAAAAGTTGGTCCCAGCCTGCGGATAGTACCCTACTCCTTCTATAGTCGTTACAACTCCTGCGACAGAATAATCATCGTCGAAGGTGTAAAAATATCCATTGGATGTGTACAACTCATCGAATATGTTGTTGACTAATAAAGAAAACTGTACTTCTTTGATCCAACTATTGGGTGTCCAAACATAACTTATATTAATGTCGTTGGTCAAGTATGCTTCTAACTTAGAAAGGTCCGCATCGATATTACCCATGTACTGCTCGCCTACATATTTTGAAAGTAAAGCCACTCTAAAAACAGTGCTCGGTGCATAGACTAAATTACTCGCGCCTACAATACTCGGAGAATAGGAAATATTGGTTGTCCCAAGGTTTTGAATCTGTCCGTCTCTTTTGAAATAAAAATCTTTATTCTTATTGGAACTCACAGCAAGATTGGGTTGCCATACCCATTGTTCTGCCAATTGAATTGCTGCTTCGATCTCCAACCCAAAACGGTAACTAGCACCACTATTGGTTCGAATGGGTTCACCAACGGCATCTAAGGCGCCCGTCAATACCAATTGGTTTTTATAATCCATATAATAGAGATTGGCTTGCAGCTGAACTTTCTCTTTTTTAAAACGCCAGCCAGCTTCAAAGTCGTTTAAAGATTCTGGCTTAGGAGTTCCGTTTTCGTAATCACTTCGGTTGGGTTCCCGCTGTGCTTTTGCATAGGAAAGATAAAGGCGTGAAGCTTCCGAGGCACGATAGGTAATCCCAGCCTTTGGATTGAAAAAAGAAAGGGCATCGTCAATTGCAATGGGTTCCGGACCCTTTACCGTTCCCATTGAATTGTATGCAACGGTTCTGTATTGAATGTCCGCATAAACCGTCCAAGCCGTCCCCAAACGTTGGGTTACTTTGGTGTATAAATTAAAATCGTTTTTATCCGCATTACTCTCATAAAATCGATGGTTTGGAGCTGCATTACTGGTGTATTGAGCCCAAATTAAATTCCCAAAATGAGCTCCTTTATAGGTGCTGTAGGAGCCTCCAAAAACAGCCTTGGTTTGATTGCTGTCGTAATTCAAAGAAAAAGTTCCCACATAAAAATCATTATCCAACCATTTGCGGTTGATGTTTTCCGTTGTGTCAACTGTTGTTCCGCCAAACACAAGTGGGGTTATTTGTAGGTAATTGAAGTTAACCTCATCACCAAAAGTGATGTTCTGAGTTGCCCAAAGGTCGTTATACTCTTCGTAATACCCGCGGCCGTAGGTATAGTTCAATCCAATAGAAGAAGACCAAGAGCTGTTGTATTGTTGTGTCCAATGAAATTGAAAGTGATCTTGCTTATAGTTGTCAACTTGATTGTCGTAATGTCCTGTTAAAACGCCCTCGCTATCGTACATCTCCCCCGCTGGATTGTAGGTTCTGTTGGAGGCTAGCGTTGCCGAATCGATTCCATACCAAGACTGGTAGGTGATTTCACTTCCTCCAAAAGTTAGTGCTTTAATTAAAGTGTTTTTGTCTTTATAAAGGCCTTGAAAAAAATATGATTTTAGATCAGAAGAAGCTCGATCAATATATCCATCAGAAGCAATTGTTGCCACACGACCAGAAAGTTCGAAATGCTCATTGAGAAGTCCTGTTGAGAATTTAACGGTATTTTTAGTGGTATTGAAACTCCCAAAACTACTTGCTATTTCCGCAAAAGCTTGATCCGATACGCCTTGCGTTATTAGGTTGAGGCTGGCCCCAAAAGCACCTGCACCGTTGGTAGAAGTACCCACACCCCGATTCAACTGAATGTTGTCTACAGAGGAAGTGAAGTCTGGAAGGTTGACCCAAAAAGTACCTTGAGACTCTGAATCGTTGTAGGGTATTCCATTGATGGTTACATTTACGCGCGAAGCATCGCTCCCACGAACTCGAATTCCAGTGTATCCAATTCCAGCTCCCGCGTCACTGGTGGTAACTACCCCCGGTAAAAAGTTGAGGAGTATTGGTAAATCTTGTCCTAAATTGCGTTCCTTCAGGGCTTCGGTTTGTACCTCTGAAAAAGTAAGGGGCTGATTTTCATTGACACGCAGTCCCGAAACGCTGACTTCTTCAAGGCTAATTAGAGGATTGATTAAGCTATCGGTTTGTTGCTTTTGTTGTTGAGCTATCAGCGCGGTAGATCCCAAGAGTACAGACCAAAGTATATTGTTTATTTTCATTCGAAAAAATATGTTTCACGAATAACAAAGGGCAACTATTCTTAGTTTAATAATAAATAAATCTACTTCCCTTAGCAGCATTACCTGCCCAGGTTCATAGGGTATGATCTCAGCTCGTTATTTAGAGCACCCCTTAGAGAAAGAACAAAATTAATCATTTTTTTGTTCTAAACAATCATTAATTGTTTTAACCGAACGAAAAGTTGCTGTAGGAATTTCTACAAAAATAGAGTTCCAATATCCCATACTTCCGTTCCAAAGTCCTGGGAGTTCAAATGTTTTTATTGGCTGACCCATTTGAATTTTCTCTGAGATGATGAATCGCCCGCTATCTTTGTAACGACCCAATTCCCATGTGTTATCCTCAAAATCTTTTAAGCCACAAACCATATTGGCAGGGTTAAAAAAAAGAGCGTCGGGCAAAGCACCTTGGGAAGCTTGTAATTCACTCGACTCTACAATTTGTAAGGCAGTTTCTCCGTTCTGTTCTATCCAAAAAGGTCCACCTCCTGGTTTACCTTCATTTTTGATCATCCCACAAACCCGCAAAGGGCGGTTAAGAAAATCGATTAAACGTTGAATTTGCTCCTCAAAATCCAATCCTTTTAACTTTGAAGTGAGGTCGATATGAAAATAGCTTTTAATGAAATCTGTGGACTCGTTAATACTCGCTGCTGTTGCATTTTGAAGTTGATTTAAAAGACTTTTAATTTGATTGAATCGCTCCAAATAAAGACCTCCCATCGCTTTTTGAACGTTAACAGATCCCCTATCATTAGGCTTGATATTATCTACTGTTTTAATGAAAACTAAATCTGTTTTAAAGCGTTGAATATTATCTATAAGTGCTCCGTGGCCCGATTTTCTAAATTCAATTTTACCTTCTATATCTCTTAAAATAGTTCTGTTATTCAACATAGCGATGCTATCTGTTTTTGAGTCTTGAAAGGAATACTCGATCTGTAAACGTTCGCTGTCAACTTTAGAGACTTTCTCGGATAATTTATTTTCTAATGCAATAAAATGAGGAAGTTGATCTGGGTCAATTGTAAAATGAATTTTTACTTTGGTCGTTCGCGAAAAAAGCTGGAGTGCTTCCATGATTTGAAGTTCAAAAGCGGAATCATGTGCAGCATTAGAGTTACTGTATAGAGGTAATAAAGCTTTCGCTTTTCCTTCCATTCCAAGCACTGCATCATCAAGTAATACTTGGATGAAGTTATAAATAAATGCTGCATGATTTTTGTGCGTTTGCCCTTCTTCAATTACTTTATTTTTTATCAGGTCATAAAAGGAAAATTTCTCTATATGCTGAATAAAATAACAAAACTCATGGTTTGATTCATTCGCTAAATAGGTTTCGAAATTATCTTGGTCAGGATCAAAATTTAAAAGAAAATCTCGAAGAAAATAAAACATTCGAGAAGCAAGCCCGGAAGCGGGTACAAACTTAATTGCATTTATTTGTGAACCATGTTGATCAAAGTAATTGTGATAGTGATCTTGTTGATCTAATGAAAATTCATGAATACCATTACCTAAAGTGGCTGGCTTTTGTACCAAAAGACGAGCTTCTTTACTTTTAAGACTAATCAATTGATGCTGAATCAGTACAGCATCTTTTTTAATTTCATGAAAGTAAGCTAAGTCTTCCTTTGTTATCATTTTATAAAATTATACTATCTATGGCAGTTGTTGCCTGTTTAATTCTGTTTTCTCTGTCCCCTTTAATGTGTTTATAGGCACTTTTTTGCTCTTTTAACTTTATTTTAAAATATTCGAACATGCGCGCTCTATCGTTTGGACGATCTCGTAAATCGTCTGCCTCCCATGGAATATCAATTCCTGTTAGTAAGTAAAGATCATAATGCACTTGATTTACTGCTGCTACGATTTTTGGATCACAATAGCCATCAAAATGGGTTTCTGACCAGATCTGAGTAACCAAGACATTGGTATCACAAAAAAGAACTTTGTTCGCGTTTTTTAGTGCTTCGTTTTCCAAATCCATCTGCCCTTGGGCAATGATGGGTAAATCTTCGAGTGTGCAGACTTCCTGTGATGTATCCCATTTGTTTTGTAAAAAATCACGTGCAAATTCGGGAACCCAGAGCGTTTTATAATGCGCTGCAAGATCTTTGCATAGTGTAGTTTTTCCCGTACTTTCTGGACCAAAAACGACTACTCTGAGAAGAGAAGAATGCTGTTGTTGTAAAAACTTCGTTTGTGCCATTTTAAAAATTAGAGCGATAGCCACTCCGATCGCTTTTTACAATTTTAAGATTTATCATTCCAGCGTCTAAACCATTAAAACTCGCTTCGATTGCTTCAGTCAAAAAAATCATTAATGGTGCATATGCACCATATATTTGAGTACTAAGAGGATTCTCAAGGACTTTAAAGTCTGAGGCACGTAAACATTTGATGAATTCCTTGATTGGAGCTTCAAACTGATCCTGTAAGGGCATTAGGGTTATTTCGATTGAAACATTCATTGCTTAGCTGTTTTTGATGGCAACACAAAGTTCGCCGTTTATAATGGATCTGAAATGTAAAGAAAAAGAATATTCTTTATCTAAATGAACTAGACGGGCAGAACCGTTTTGGTCTTCTATCGAGAAAGGAGTTACAAGAATCTGTTTTGAAAAATGAATTCCAGGTATTCCAAAAGCTTTGTAAATCGCTTCTTTAGCAGTCCAAAGACGGGTTAACAATGCAACTTCATTCTCTTTAATTCTTGTAAATTCTTCATTTTGATGTCTGAATTTTGATGCAATACGAACGATCTTGTCCCGATAAGTTTCAACATCTACCCCAACAGATTTATCTGAAATTACAGCTGCGGCGTAAGCTGCTGAATGCGAAAGAGAACAAAACTTTTGATTCGCAAGAAAAGGTGCACCATGCTCATGAAACTGAAGGTCTTTTAAAGAAATTTTCAATGCATATAAACTAGCTCTACTGCTTAAAAATTCTATTCGGTGCTGTGAGCTTTTTCTTTGGTTAAGCTTTTCTTTTTCAGCCTCTGGGAGTTCAACCAGTTGAAGTAATTCTTGCTCAGATTCGTCTATTTTCCAAAGAATAAGTTGGGTTTCAAAATTAAAATGTAACTCTTTGATTACAGGCATTTTTTATTCTTTAGAAAGTACTTACTTTTGCATCGAAATAATATTCAGTAAAGATAAAAACTATGAGCGAAAAAACAGCATACTTACCCTACAAGGTAAAAGACATTACCCTTGCAGACTGGGGGCGAAAAGAAATTCATCTTGCCGAAGCAGAAATGCCTGGATTGATGGCACTTCGTACTGAATATGGGAAAGATCAACCGCTTGCTGGAGCTCGTATTGCTGGTTGTTTGCATATGACCATTCAAACCGCTGTATTAATCGAAACTCTTGTTGCTTTGGGTGCTGATGTTACTTGGAGTTCTTGTAATATTTTCTCTACTCAAGATCATGCCGCTGCTGCTATTGCTGCTGCTGGAATCCCGGTTTATGCATGGAAAGGTATGAACGAAGAAGAGTTTGATTGGTGTATTGAGCAAACCTTATTTTTTGGAGATGCTCGTGAGCCCTTGAATATGATTTTAGATGACGGAGGCGATTTAACCAATTTAGTTTTAGATCATTATCCGGCGTTGGTGGACGCTATCAAAGGGCTTTCTGAAGAAACAACCACGGGAGTTCACCGTTTGTACGAACGTATGAAAAACGGAACCCTACCCCTTCCGGCTATTAATGTAAATGACTCGGTAACCAAATCGAAATTCGATAATAAATACGGATGTAAAGAAAGTGCAGTTGACGCCATCCGAAGAGCAACGGATTTGATGTTGGCTGGAAAAAGAGTTCTTGTTGCTGGATACGGTGACGTTGGAAAAGGTACTGCTGCTTCGTTTAGAGGTGCGGGATCGATTGTTACTGTTACTGAAATTGATCCTATTTGTGCGCTTCAAGCCGCAATGGATGGTTTTGAGGTAAAAAGAATCCATACGGTTGTGGAGAATGCAGATATCATCATCACAACTACTGGAAATAAAAACATCATCCGAGGAGAACACTTCTTGAAAATGAAAGACAAAGCAATCGTTTGTAATATTGGACATTTTGATAATGAAATTGAAATGGACTGGTTGAATGATACCTACGGTGCATCAAAAGTCGAAATCAAACCTCAGGTAGATAAATATACCCTTGAAGATGGGAAAGAAATTATTGTCTTAGCAGAAGGTCGTTTGGTAAATTTAGGTTGTGCTACAGGCCACCCAAGTTTTGTAATGAGTAATTCTTTTACCAACCAAACGCTAGCTCAATTAGAACTTTGGAACAACCCAGGAAAGTATGAAAATAAAGTATATATGCTTCCCAAGCATTTGGATGAGAAGGTTGCAGCCTTACACCTAGGTCATTTGGGCGTTGAGCTTGAAGAGCTGTCTCAAGAACAAGCTGAGTATATTGGTGTTACTGTTAAAGGCCCTTATAAGCCTGAGTATTACCGTTACTAAAACACATTTATGTTTTATTTAAAAAGCCGTACATTTTTGTATGGCTTTTTTATTTCCCTATATTAGAGTCTAATACATTTTAACGATGAGAAAGAAATTACTCCAAATCGCTTTTGCACTATTCTTTTTTAATGGTGTATTTGCACAATCATCTTCTAATTTTTCTAGTGAAAAACTACTTGAATTCAAGCGGTACATTCAAGGTGAAATTGACTCAGAAAACATCGCAGGTGCAGAAGTACTAATCGCTCAAAACGATCAAATTATTTGGCAAAAAAGTTTTGGAATGCGTAATATGAAAACGGGTACTCCGTTGGACAAAAACAGCATTTATTATATTCAATCGATGACCAAACCCTTGATCAGTGTTGCGATTATGCAGCTCGTTGAAGAAGGAATGATTGCAATAGAAGATCCTGTTCATAAGTATATCCCAGAAGTTAAAAACCTTGGAATAACTACTGATGTTGAGCTCGGAATTGAAGCTCCTACTCGAGCACCTAAAAAAACAATGACCATTCGTAATTTACTAACGCATACCGCAGGAATGACCCATGGACTTGGATCTAGTAAATTAGATCAAGAGCTTTTTAAATTACTGTACAACGAAACCCTAGATTATAAAGGACATCCCGATCTAGAGAGTCGCATAGATGTATTGATGCGTGCTCCACTTATCGGGGAGCCCGGAGAGCAGTGGGCATATAGTGCGGCACCCGATTTACTTGCACTTATTGTTCAACGCGTTTCAAAAGAATCAATTCCAGCTTATTTAAAGAGACATATTTTTGATCCGCTAGGCATGAGCGATACCGGCTATAACCTGAATGAAGAACAAGCCAACCGGGTAATGCAACTCCACACTCAAAAAGAAACTGGTGGTATCGAGCTGAGTCCACTTCAAGTTCCTACTCAAGGAAATACAGTATATGGAGGAACCCATGGATTATTTTCTTCTCCACAAGACTATTTACAGTTTTGTCAAATGATACTGAATGAAGGCACTTGGAACGGGTCTCAAATCCTTTCTAAGGAAACTGTTGCCTTAATGACTACCAATCATGTTGGTGAATTATTAGGGCCAGCTGGAGGTTTTGGATTGGGCTTTGGTGTGATTCGAGATGCTCAAGTTCATCCCGGACCCGGAAGTACAGGTCAGTTGTATTGGGGAGGTTATTTTAGAACACATTTTTTTATTGACCCTTCCCTTAATTTAATAGCCGTTTTTATGACCCAAAAACTACCTCATGGCGATGACTACGCCCTTGCTTTGAATCGATACGTATACGATGCACTTCAGTAAAATTCAGTTGAGTTAAGACCAAAAAAAATCCCACTTAAAAGTGGGATTTTTTATTATTTAGAAGTTCTTATGCTTCAAAAGGAACAATAGATACGTACGATTTATTGTCTCTCTTTTTAGTAAAATGAACTAATCCGTCTACTCTTGCGTGTAGCGTATGATCTTTTCCAAGGTATACATTTTCACCAGGGTGATGTGCAGTACCTCGCTGACGGATGATTATGTTTCCAGCTCTCGCTGCTTGTCCACCGAAGATTTTCACTCCGAGTCGTTTCGATTCTGATTCTCTACCATTCTTCGAACTACCTACTCCTTTCTTGTGAGCCATACTCTTTCTTTTTTATGATAAATTATGCGTTCAATGCTGCGATTAAATCTGCTTTTTTCATTGCAGAAATACCGGTGATTCCTTTAGCTTTCGCTAAGTCTTTTAATTCAGCAACTGTTTTTCCACTCAAATCTTCTGTTTTAGGAGCAGCTTTCTTAGGAGCGGCAGCTTTCTTAGGAGCAGCTTTTGGAGCTGCAGCTACAGGAGCTTTAGCTTTTGGTGCAGCTTCTTTTTTAGGTGCAGCTTTTTTAGCGCTTCCTTTTGCAGAAATACTTTGAATTAAAATTTCAGTTAACGATTGACGGTGTCCGTTTTTTACACGGTACCCTTTTCTACGTTTTTTCTTGAAAACGATTACTTTGTCACCTTTAAGGTGCTTTACTACTTTTGCTTCTACAGAAGCTCCAGTAATAGCCGGGGCGCCAAGAGTCACTTGAGTACCGTCGTCTAAAAGGTAAACTTTGTCGAAGGAAACTGAACTTCCTGCTTCACCTTGTAAACGATGTACATAGACTTTTTGATCTTTTGCAACTTTAAATTGCTGCCCTGCTATCTCTACGATTGCGTACATGTTATTTATTTTAAGACTGCGAATTTACAGTTTTATTGTTGATTACCAAAGCCTCCAATGTTTTTTATACAGAATTCCGCAATTTTATGGGGATGTTTCTCTAATTTGGGAAAAGTAGCTTATATAATTACCTATATTTGAAGACTATATTGTTTGTGATGCGAAATCTAATCAGCTTATTTATATCGAGTGCATTTTTGTTTTCATGTACTAAAGAATTTGTACCCCCAGAAAATACAGAGGCAGATGCTAACTTATTGGCTATTATTGGTCCGTCAGGAGATGCAGATCACAAAACAGGTTCCGTTCAAGCAAGTTTTCTTTCCTCAAACAGTGTTTTTACTGTAGCGAGTAGCACGCTAAGTAATTTAGCTTTCCCAATAACCTTTATTTCTACCGCCCAAAACAACGACAGTATCGTTTGGATTTTTGAAGGAAGTACGGCAAGTCCGACCACACTTCGAGGAAATGCTAGTTCTCCGAGTGCTGTTGCAACGCAAGTATTTTATCAGAAACTAGGAAGCTTTGACGTTGTACATGCTGTAGCCAATAAAACAGATTTTAATATCATTCGAAAGAAAGACTATGTTAGCTATGAGTTTCGGGACAACATGACCATCGATGCAGCAAACGAAGACAGCTGGACGATTTTGTCAGCTGCACCGATTGGCTGGATTGCTCCTGATGACAGCTATGTATATCTTCCTTGTGAAGACTCTCTGGTTGCTTTTCATACACTTCGAGACCCCGATACAGGAGAGATACTCGCCACCAACAACGACAATCATGTACTGAGTAAAAGTTTTCGATCCTTTGGTGATGAACCAAAAAATTTGGTTTTTGAATATAAAATTGATTTTATAGCCTTGCCTACGGTGGTTGATGTAAACCCTAAAATATCGTTATCATATAATCCTGTTATCACGCTAGGGAGTGGCTTAAATCCAGTTGATACAGATGCTTATGAACTGTGGAGCGATGTGACCTATGAGATTACCCGATTTAGACAAGTAATCATTCCACTACCCAATCTGTCAGACTTTGAATTAGTTTTTACAAAGTACCCATCTGCACTGGGTTCTGATGAGGAACAGTTACATCCTTTCACTGTTTGTATTCGGAATATTCGGATTGTGGCTTCTGAGTAATCGATTTTTTACGAGTCCATTTTCTCATAGGGTGAATTCATAGATTTGAATTCAGGGACAATATTTTTCATTAGCTGAACCAAAATCTCGTTTGATTTTCCTAGATCTGCTTCTGCAATCAACCGCTCAATCTGTTGTATTTTTTCTTCCCCAAAAGATTCTTTTTGAGCAATATAAATCAATTCGTTGTGCGAGGGTTTTAAATTCTCATTGTTTGTAAGCAATTCCTCGTATAGCTTTTCACCGGGGCGAAGTCCAGAATATTCTATTGTGATGTCTTGATTTTCAACCAAGCCAGACAGTCTAATCATGCTGATTGCCAGATCTTTTATTTTAACTGGAGCGCCCATATCAAAAACGTAGATCTCCCCTCCTGTTCCCGTAGCTCCTGCTTCGAGAACCAATTGGCAAGCTTCGGTAATGGTCATAAAAAAACGTGTGATTTCTGGATGGGTAACCGTTACGGGTCCGCCTTTAGCAATCTGTTCTTTAAAGATGGGAACTACCGAACCATTGGATCCC
>Ga0206131_10004230_pt1 | contig 15906 bp, 23 predicted proteins | sample Helgoland_Spring_FD_148636 | JGI IMG/M metagenome (GOLD analysis project Ga0206131, IMG submission 148636) | Pelagic subsurface seawater microbial communities from Kabeltonne, Helgoland, North Sea - Helgoland_Spring_Bloom_20160517_1 | ecosystem: Environmental > Aquatic > Marine > Epipelagic ...
AAATTTCTATTTTTTAAATCAATTTATAAAATGGCAACAAAGAAACCAATAGAAGTTTTAGATATATTCAAAATTCATATATTTTGTTGCTTTACATTGTTATCGTTATTAATTATAGTATCATCATCATATATAATATCTGGTATTGTTATTATTTCATTAAATTACGATTATAATAACTACATATGCATATATGACTTATTATCAGTCATAATAGTAATATTAAATGTAATTAGTTACATTATATATTATTTTAACAACTATGAAAGGTTTAAAATAATTAATATTTTGTTATTAATTTTAAACTTTGTATTTATATTTATTGGAATTATATCAATGATATACTATAATAAGATAAACGACTTATCAATAATTTGTATAACAGGAATTCTAATTCATATTAAGTCCAGTTTAATTTTTTTATCTTCAATTTAAAAAAATTGAATCTTATAGTACATGAAATCTATCTTTTTTAAAAACACTAGAAAAAATGGAATTGAATGATCAAATAAACGCCCGATTTACTAAAGGAACAAAGAAGAAAGAAGTACTAGCTTGCTGCTATTGCTTATCTAAATTTAAAGGTTCTGATGTTCAAGATTTTACAAGTTCAGATACAGAAGGAAAAAAGAAAACTAAAGAAGATGTACCATTATGTCCAAACTGTTTTGTAGATAAAGTTGTTTACTTTTCTAAATTAATTGGTTCATCTTCAGATGAAAAAATAGAGTGTTTAAAAGAGTTACAAAGTTACTGGTTTAATAATAGTGATGAATTTAATGAAGATGATTCGGAAGACGAGTCAGACATTGATTCAGATGATGACTTTAATGAAGATGAATCGGATGATGATTCAGATGATGATATTGAAAAATACGCACCAAATAATCTTGGTAGAAGAAAGAGTAATGATATTACTTCAGTATTTAAATGTGCAAAAGATAAAAATGTACAAGAAAATATACTAAACAATAACAGTAATTTATCAGACGAAGATAGTGATTGTAAATCGGAACAAGACTGTTCTGATGTATATTCAAATGAAGATGAGGAAGTACTAAAAGTCCATGGATCCGATGATGACTCGGATGATCTTCAAGAGTTTGATAACGATAGCGATATGTTAAATTCTGACTTGGAAGATGAATCAGAAGATGACTGTTATGATACAGAATAATAAACAAAAAAAATGAATTTTACTTTTTTTATAATTATCTTTTATAAAATAAATAAAATGGGAAATATTATTTGTTGCTATCCTTGTTTATACAAGCAAACAAATGAATTAGAATTATATAAGTTAAAAGGTAACTTTAAATGTAAGGTGGTGGATGTTTATGATGGTGATACCGTAACTATAGTTTTATTAAATAAGTTTGGTTTTGAAAAACATAAATTAAGAATGTATGGCTATGACTCACCAGAAATAAAGCCAAGACTAAATATATCTAATCGAGAAGACGAAATAAAAAAAGCAAAAGCTGCAAAGCAATATATTAGTGATTTAATTTTAGACAAAATTGTTGAATTTGAATCAATGGGTTATGATAAATATGGGAGGTTATTAGGTAAATTATATTTACTGAATTACTGTTCTAAAGTAGAACTAAATCAAATAATGATAGATAAAGGTCATGGATATCCATATTTTGGAGGGACAAAAAAAACACCTGTTTAGCTTAATGCAATTTCAGAAGTGTCTAATTCTAATAAGGGTAATGAATTCCAGTCAACATCTGCAATTCTTTCAGCGAATCCTGCTGAATAAAATTGTTCTCCTGTAATTAATTTCGGTAAAATTATTTGACAATCTTCATTAAAAGAATATTTGTTTAAAATATATTTATATAAAATACCATTTTTATTTATTACCGTTTTTATATCTTTCATTAAAAAACTTACATAACTTATTTTTAAGTTAAAATTATAACTTATTAATATAAAAAATATTATAATATATATATATATGAAAGTTATATTCTTAACAGGTAATAAAAATAAATTAAAAGAAATACAGGATATAGTAGGCGAATCTATTAATTTAACTAATAAAAAAATAGACCTACCTGAAATCCAATCAACTAATGTCGAAGAAGTTATAGAAGAAAAACTAAAAGCTGCCTATAAAATTGTTAAAAAACCAGTTTTTTGCGAAGATACAGGAGTTTATATAAAAAATATGAATAATTTTCCGGGGGCATTAATTAAATTTTACATGGAACATCTTGGTAATAAAGGAATCGCAAAATTTAACGGTGGTTCAAAAGCTTACGCTGAAACAATTATTGGTTATCATGATGGTAAAAAAATTCATTATTTTAAAGGAAGAATAAATGGAACTATTGCAAAGAAACCAAAAGGGAAAGGGTTTGGTTGGGATCCAATATTTATTCCTAATAGATATAAAGAATCATTTGCTGAAATGTCTCAAGAAACCAAAAACAAGATATCAATGAGAGCAAAAGCAGTAAAAAAATTTAAAAAACATTTATTAAATTAATTGACATTAAATTAATTAATATAATAAATTTAATCTTCATCAGATTCTTCTTCATCTTCAGAATATTCTAAACTACTTGGGTCGGTTTTACTTGATAGACATAAGTGGATTGTTCCTAAAGATGCCACAAAATATCTAATTACTAATGGATAATCATTCTTAATATAAATGTCAACATTTGAACATAAGTTTGTACATTTTGTGAAAACACATAAATATTTTAAATCATATAAACCTTGGAATATTGAAGTTGGATCGTCAGTGACAATTGTAACGCCATTATCTGATTCTCCAATTTCAACTTCATCGCCAACATTTTCTCCTTGTGTACTTAGCATTAATTTTTTATTAACACTTTTAATTTCTACTACTTCTGCCAAAGAGTTAAGATCTCTACAAATTTTATTAAAGAATCCTGATGGCATATTTACAACAGTTGAAAACTTAGTTGGAGGAATTTCAATATCATATTCATCAATATCCATTAAATTAATTTTTTTGGTAGAAATAATATTTTTTTCTGCATTCTCAAATCTAATTCCTAACTTATTAATATCGTCAGAATCTACAAAAAATGTAACTGTATCGTTATTGTTTAAAGTTTTCATAACCTTAAACAAAACATTTGTATTAATTCCTGCGACAAATTTTTCTTTTGTACACACATAATAATCAAATTGGAGTGCATCTAATTTCAAATGCATTAATACATTATTGGACATAGCCATCGTGATAGCTCCGATTCCGCCAGATGTAATTTTTTCTCCTGTATCTTTATCCGTATATTCTTCTTTTTGAGTAAAAACCAAATTAATATCTGGTACTAGGTCTTTAAGAGCTTCACTTAAAATCTTTATAACACTTGATTGAACTGTTCTAACTTCTAAAATTCTTGTCATTATTTTATTTATTGAAAATATATTTTTATCTTTAAATTCGTTTAATTAATATATAAACGCATTTGAAAATCAATTTTAAATTAATTTTTAATAAAAATATATATATATATATATATATAAATGACTAAACAAGAATATTTTTTAGTAAACCCCTTAATTGGTGGTAGTTTAAAATCAAAATTCACCGGAAAAAATGATTTAGATGCTGCAAAAAAAGCGTACGATAGTGTATCTGAATATTTTAACAATAATGTTCCAGAATTTCATTTTACTTTACAAAAAGTATCAGGTGATAAAGTCCAAATTGGAGGCGGGAAAAACACAGATTATAAACATTTTAAAGCAATTGAAACAAAAAATGGTAATCAAGTTGATTTTAGATTAGTACCATTAAAGGTTACAAAAAATGGTGCAGATATGAAAAACTTTAGAGCAAAATTAAAAAAGTTAGAAACTAAAGTTCAATTAGGCGGTGGTAAAAAGAAATATGATGACGAAGATTGGTTAGATGACAGTGATGATGAATATTTTCCAAAATTAACAAGATCAACAGTTTTAGCTAGTCCGCTATCATACTGGTGGTATGACCCATATGTATTCAGAATTAATAAGTACTATGTACCTACTTTCGTTGCACCAATTGCCCCATACATTCAAGTTCCATTATATATCTAATTTTTTTATAAAAACTATATTTTTTTATAAAATTATTTTTCACATTTATAATTTACTTTGTATCTAATATCATCGGTTGTCTCTAATATATAACCTTTATTCCAACTATTACTTAATTTATAAGCATAACCATAAAAATTCTTATATTTATTTAATCTTAATATTTCTGCTAAAATAAAATGCCATGTTATAGGATTTTTTAAAGATTTAATTTTAACTTTGTCAATAAATTTACCATCTTTATAAACTGATAAATATGTATAATATTCATTCCCATCATAATGAGTATGTACTTGTTTGACGTTATCCAATGTCTCCTTTTTATCATCTAAAATTTTTTCTTTTTCTATATTGTCATCTATAAAAAAAATATTATTTATTGTATCAACAATTATCGAATTAATACTTTTACTATCTTCTGGGATCTGGTCAGGATTAATATATTCTTTTAGTTCTTTTCTTACACCACCAACTTGTGTATATAAATCTTCTAAATTACCTACATTTCCTTTTTTCTTTAAGTAAGAGTATAAGTTTACTTTCATATTTACGACCCAAACATTTTCACCATTAATTTCTTGAACATCAAATAAAGAAGTGCCCATAGGTTGTCCGCCATAAAATTCATAAGATATATCTTGAACTTCGTATTCATTTTTTTCTAATTTATTAATGTAATTAATAACAATTTCTTTTGTAATATCTTCATTGGATCGAATATAAGTGTCATAAGCCCATTCCCCGTTTTTCAAAACAGAAATTTTTTCAGTATAGTGAATTAGGCCTTTATTTGAGTCATCAACAGGAAATTTATTAATAAATTGTTGTACTTTGGGATCTTTACCAGTATCTAAAGTATCATAATTTTGATTATTTACTAAAGGGTTATTTAATGGATCAAAATCTTCATTAGCCATTAAATAATATAAGATATTATTTATTGGAATAGCTTATAATTTAGTAAATTTTTTAAAAAAATGAGTACCCAAAATATGCCATAATGAATGTAATTTAATTTTATTTCTATCTGAAACTTTAATTATTGTTTTATTTTCATAAATTTTAGATAAACTTGTAAACAATAGTAATATTATTAATTTTAAATCAAAATTTTTATATGTTCTATAAATTAAAAGAATAATAATAAATATCATAACTTTATTTAGTAAAAAAACAAGTTTATTTTTTGTTATTAAATTTATTAAAATTGCTATAAATAAATAAATTTCTTTTTCTTTTTTGTAAAAAATAGCTTTACCTAAAATAGGATATAATATTGTAATACCATCTAAATTATTCATAAAATTACTTAATTTTTTATTATTATTGCTAATATAAGGGGAATGTCCTAAACATGAAGATAAGCCGTTCAAAATAAAAGTTAATTTATAATATTTATCTTTTAACGTTAAACCGTTACCTGCTATATATAATGCAGATATTGAATCGTAAATATTTGGTTTATCCATTCCTCCAAATTTTTTTATTTTATACATTAATTTAGTAGATATAAAATAAAAAATTTAATTTAAATTTTTTAAAACAAAATTATAATATTTGCTATTTTTATAAAAAAATTTAATAAATAATTTTATGTCATCTTGAGACATATTTAAAATACAACTTTCACTTTTTAGATACGGTACAAAAATATTTTCCCATAATCTATCAATATTATACTGAATATTTTCATTTAATTGAATAAAATCAATTTCTTCCTCTTCGGAAAAGTAATCTTCTTCATAATGTTCCATTTAAAAATAATTAATTATTAAAACTTTAAATAATTAATTATTTAGAATTATTATAGCAAAACTTTACAAATTCATTTCTCATTTTTTTATTAATTAAAAGTTCTCCCTTAAAACCAATAATTTTTTTATTATAACAATAATCAATTAATTTATTAAATAACATGTTTACATGATATCTTCTTGTATCTTGATCAATATATTGTACAAAAGTTGTATCATCTTTTTTAAACACATGAACATAATTAGAATCTCTAATTAAATCTTTATCATATTCAAGATCTTGATAAGTTTTTTCTTGTAATGTTTGTTGATAATATAATGATTTATTTTTTTTTATAAGATCTTTCATTTCATTAATTTTAAATTCATTATTTGAATCTAAATTCTTATCATTCCTTAAATAATATGTATCTAAATTTCGATGTTTGAGCATATAGATGTTTGGTTCACTTTTATTATAAATATTTTGGTCAAGCCAACTAGTAACAGGATGTTTTGATTTATTCATTTCTTTTATTAATTCAAAATAATTATTGCTTTAAATATCTGTGTTATTTTTCTTTTTCTTTGGTTTTCTTAATCTAGTTCTTTTAAGATTAACTCTTTCTACACTAGGTCTTTTTTCCATAATGTATTTTGTCATTTGTGTGGATCTTTCATTATCTTTTGTTATTTCAAATAAAGCCGTTTGTATAGATTCTTCTTTAAGCGGCGTTTTTGTTTGACTTTTATTTTTTCTTAATTTGCCCCCTGTGATATTAATTACATTTTCATTAATTTTATCCATATATTCTAATATGTATTCTTCATAATCTTTTCTTTCATTTTTTAAATCTTTAACTTTATCGTTATAATCACGTATTTCATCATCTAATTTGACCCAATTTTTTACAACTTCTACAAATTCTTCAGTAATTTTATCTTGGCTATTTTCCAAATCTTCTTCATTGTCAGACATTATATTTATAAAATATAAAATACTTTTTAAATATAATTAATTTATTTTTTATTTATTCCATAAGATTCTTAATATTGAAATCAGGTTCAATTGTTGACTGAAGCCATGGAGATACAGTGAATTTAGGACAAGGTGGTGCAGCTCTTAAGTCATATGAAGGATTTTTCAATGATTGACCTACAGTATTAACGCCAATAACATATTTGTCAGTTACTACTAAATTGTCATTGTTTACATTTACTTGAGCATGAGAAAAATCTGTTTCAAACCAATCCTTATTTACTTCAGTTGGTAGCAATTCAGATGATTTAAATTTAAGTTTATTATTTTCATTTTCAATTGCTAACTTTTGCATATTTTTTGCTGTTATACTTGTAGAGTCATCGTTTACATTAGCTACATTAGATTGTCCCAAGTCATTACCTTGAATTTTTGTATTTAATACAGAGTCAATCATATTATCATCTGTTTGTAAGTCTGCTTCAACGTTATTTCCTTGATTTTTTTCCATTTCAGTAGCTGTTTGGTCAATAACAGAGTTTACAACTGAATTATCTAGTTCAGGTTGCCCTTCAACAGCATTTTGAAGATCCTGTTCATCTAAATATTCAATTGGACCATCATTAGATACAACATCGTTTTTATTAAGCATATAACATAGTACTATAGCTAGTACTAATACAACCAGTAACTTAACATTGTTATTAAATAACATTCTTATAGTATTATATTAGAAAATTTTATCTACAATAATCTTAAAAAACTATATTTTTTAAGATTAAATCAGAAACTATACTATTTAAATTGTAATTATTTATTAATTAATTTGACTGATATTTATATATAATCCAGATGTGTTTTTATACTTCCATATTCCTGATATTTCTAGCTCCAAGTTATAACTCTCATTTTTTTGAATTTCAAATAATGATACCTCTTTATTATTTAATTTATAAACAGTAATAAATTTATTTTTATTTTTTTTTATATATGCTCTACACTTTGTAGGATAATTTTCTTTTTTATACAAAACGGACTTAATATCTACTTCATGATCAATTAAATTAATAATATTTCTTTCTAATTTATTTATAATTTCTGTAAATTTTTTACAAGATTCATTGTCATTAACTTCAAAATTAATTACATATTTATTTTTATATTCTTCTATTCCAAAAGGTAAATTTACGTTATTTACCTTTATTTTAATTAATTTATTTTTGTTATTTTCTTCCACATATATATTATAAAAGCCCTCAGTTTTATTACTAACTAATATCTCACTTAGCATTTTATTTATATAATAATTATTTTTTTAAGTATAAATTTAAAAATTTTCTTAAATCTTCCACTTTTTTACTTCCTGTAATATTATTATTATTATCTTTTTCATATTCTATATCATTTACATTTGATCCTCTTAAAATTATAGTAGGAACTCCTTCAATTGTATTTTTTTTATTATTTTTAATAATGTAACATTTAGATGGATCATCGCATTCTATTTCTTTTATTAAAAGATTAGGATATTCTTTCACAAGATTTTCTTTTGTTTGATTCCAAATTGGTTTAATTTTTTTACATATTCCACACCATTCTGCCCAGTAAAATATTAAGATAGGATTACTCGTTTTTAAATTATTCGTTTTACTTATTTGTAAATTATTCGTTTTACTTATTACTACATCATCCTTTTGTGGTATAATAGATGATGAATAAAAGAAATATACACTTATGGTAACAACAATTAAAAGAAAAGCAAATAGAAATATTATTCTCATATTAAATATAACAAAGATCTTTTTCTAATAAAAAGTAATCTATTATTTCTCCGTTATTAATTAAATTTCTTAATTTTTTAATACTTAAATCTTCTATATTCATGATATTTTTACCAAAAAAACTAAATAAATATTTTTTTATAACATCTTTTACTATAAGAATAATGTATTGATATGTGTCATTACTTTCATTATTTGGATCAGAAATAGTAATATTTTTATCATATAAGAAGGAATATATACCATATCTTATATTATAACCAATATAATCTTGACTAACTTCTTCTAATAATAAATAAATAACATGAAATTTTATTATTTTCATATTTAAATTTTTCATTTCATCTTCATAAGTATTTATTTCATCGAATAACTTATTTAATAACTTATATCTAAAAAATTTAATTTTGCTTGTCATATAATTTATTTTAGTAGTTGAATTAATGTACTCACTTTCATTAGCAAAATATTTTTCCTTTAAAATTAAATTTACAGTATTAATTATACCTTGTACTTCATTATCTTTATTTATATAACACAAATCTAAAAGAAAAGTATTAACATCTTTATCTTGTGATATATAATCACTTATACGAGGGTTATTAGAATTAAAAATTTCGTTATATATATCGATTGCTCTTAACTCCCCATAATTTTTAATTTCAGGAAGTGTAAAATTTTTTTCAATTGGTAGCTTTATATGTAAAAAGTTACATATTTGATTATTATTTAAATTTTCACAAAAAAATTCTTTTTTTGTTGTTTTAAAAAATAAAAGTAATAAAATAATTATTAAGATAGCTCGCATATATATTATAAATAATAAATTTATATTATTTATATTATGATTTATAAAATTACAGAAGATCTCTTAAATAAATGTATAATTGAATTAAAAAAGCAAGAAAATAGAGAAAAAATAAATATAAATTTAATTGATCCTTTAATTAGTAGCATAGGTGACAAGCTACATCCTTATATGATAACTATATTTGGAATGTATATTTTAATTTTAATATTAATTATTGCTATTATGGTAATTTTAATTATGAATAAAAATAAATAAAAATATAATATAATTTATATATATAATGCAAATATTATCTACAACAATACTGCAGTTTATTTTTATATTTCTTTCGTTGTTAATTGGTGTTCCTGGCTCTGACAAATATAATATTTTAAAAAATAAATTATTGTTATTCTGTGGAATTTTTATTTTTCAAATAATAATTATATCACTTAATAAAGTTAACACTAGGTGTAAAGTACGTATAAAAGACATTTTAAATGATGCATTTTTTGTATCATTATTATCTATAATAGGGTATTCATTATACATAGATTTATTGACAATGGAAAATACTAAAAAATTTATACAACCTTATTTGGAAAATAATCATATGAAATCTCTATTAATGAGTGGGGTAATAGTTTCTTTTATTTTTTTAATAAAATTACTACAAATTATTTTTGGGGGAAATGAGGAATGTTCAAATAAAGAAAATGAATTTGAAATAAATTATTAATATATGTAAATTTTAATTAGATATATTTTTCTTATATAATATATATTATATAAATGAATAATTTTTTAGATATTGTAAAGTATTTAGTTTATGGTATGATAGTTTATGTTTTATTTTCATATGTACCTCAAAATAAATTACCATTAGCGGATGTTCTAGTTATTACAATTGTTATTATGATGACATACATGTTGTTAGATTTTATTACACCTAATAATAATATAGAAAAGTTAGATCCTGATTATATTGGAGAACCAAAAGATTTTAATGCTGAAAGTAACGATAGTGAGTTTTCAAATTTAGGATCTATAGATAGTATTGGAAATATAGAAGATATGAAAGTAAATGGAGAAAAAAATACAAATGTATTTAAATTTAATGACGTTGGTAAAAAAGATAGTTCTGAAATGGTAGCTGAGATATTAGTAAATACTGGTTTATCTTCTTCAGAAATAGATGAAATGTTAAAATTATGTAAAGATAATAAAAGTGAATGTAGTCAAAGATTAAACAAGTTAAAAGATGACGGTATACTAGATGACACTGAATTAAATATGTTAGTTTCTAAGTTAATAAAAAATGAGTCAGAATTTGACATTGCAGCAAATAGCTTAGATATTGAAGTAGAAAAAATAGAAGAAATAAAACAATTATGTAAAACTGATGTAGTAAACTGTAAAAAAGCAATAAGTTCATTAGATATAACAGATGAAGAAATGGAAAATTTAACTAAGTTAATAAGTAATCAATATGAGTCGCTATCTATACTAGATAATTATCCTGTTTCAAAAACTTTTAAAGAAGAAATGCAAAGTATATGTACTAGTGATAATGTAAAATGCAACGAAATGATTAATTCTTCAGAAGAACTTTCAGAAAAAGAAAAAGGTGAATTAATACAACTTTTTGCTAGTAAAAGAAAGTTAATAGAAGACAAGCAAAATAAAGAGAAGGAAATTGAAAATAAACAAATAGTAAATTCTCTTAAAATGTTAATGCCTGAATCAGATATATCTGAAAGAGAACTTATAAATATAGATAAAGTTTGTAAAAATAAAGATCAATGTATAAATAAATTAAATGAACTAGTTATAACAGGAACTTTAAATGCTGAACAAAAATTAAGACTAACTATTATGTATGGTTTAGAAGAATTTTCAAGTTTAGAAAAGTTATATAAAAATAATACTCTCGATGAGAGTCAAATTATCGAATTAGGAAAAGTATGTACAAAAAATATGCCTTTTAGCATGTGTAATACTGTTTTACAGAAATATATTGAAGCAGGGATATTAAATCAAGAGCAAGCTGACTTATTAGTATCTAATGTTAAATCATATCAAAATAATCCTATTGACAGTAATCAAATGATAAATGAAATGTTAGGAACTGGTAGTATAACTACATCAGAAGCATCAAAAATACATTCTTCTTGTTCTTTAAAAAATAGTCAAACTTGTATTCAAGCCCTTAAAATGTTACAAGCTAATAATAAAATTTCTGAAACTGAAATGAAAGAAATTTTAAAATCATATAATATTGATACCGTTCAAATTGATAATAAAGATTTTGGCTCTATATCAAATGAATCTGAATTAGGATCTATGACTAATTCTAACAGATTATCTTCAATAAAGGATGCATATGGCTCATCAGATATGAAATATACACAATTAGATCCTGATATGCATAAACCATTAGGAGAATTTAGTAAAGATTTTACTAATAACTTTGAATATGGATACGCATATTTAAATACTAGCAAATGGAGAGTCCCAATGTATAAACCACCTGTTTGTAAAACAGATGATAATTGTAAAGTATGTCCTTCAACAACTCAAGGTTATCCAGTAGATGTTAAGGAATGGAATAGATCTAGAAAAATAATGCCTCCAGATAACATAAATTTAGATTATCTTAATAAATTAAATGAGGGTAATTAAATTTTTTTATATGTAACATGTTTATCCATTTCATTTAATTTATTCATTAAAGATCTATGATATTTACAATTTTTAAATTTAACATTTGTCCAAATTTTAGATAATCTTATAATTTCATCATAATTTGTAAGAATATCAGGTTGACTAACAATAAACCAACCTTTTTTTATAAAAATTTCATCTGATTCTAAATTCTTTTTATATAGAAATAGTGAATAGCCATTTTTTTTAAACTCCATAATTATATTTAGTAATTCATATTTTAGTTTTAAATATTTAAAAAATTCAATTTTGTTTTCATAGAAAAAAATATTATAGTATATATATATACAATGTTGGATAGTATCTTAGCAGATAGATCTTTAGTTACTGACTGGGTAAAGTTTAGCACAATGTTTGTCGTTTCAAGATTATTGGCAGGTGGATCATTAGAAGATCAACAATGGATTATGTCCTGTTTATACACCTTATTAGGCTTTACTGCTTACCATGTCGTAACCAAAAAAGCGGTTCCTAATAATATGGAAAATGACACTATGCGAAGAGTTATGGATACATGGCTTAAAGTTGGAACTATGTTAGTAGTTTCAAGATTATTAAGTGGCGAACCACTTAATGAAGCATGGATGATGTCTTCACTATACACAATTCTTGGATTTAATGCATATGACGTTATTGTTAAAGATTTAGTACCACTTAACTTAACTGATAACGAAAATATTAATGCCGCAATAACAGACGCTGCTGTTATTGGAACTATGGCCACTGTATCAAGATTATTGAGTGGAGAAGCATTAAACGAAAAATGGATGATGGGAACTGCATATACCATTGCAGGATTTGCCGCATATGACGTTGGAACCAGTGCTCTTTTAAATTAAATTCAAATTATGTTTTTAAACTGAATACAATAAATTAAGTTTAAAAATATTTAATATTAAATTTTACTATAATAATAATGATTGACTATAAGTTAATTTTAATTTTAGTTTTGAGTATTGTTTTATTTTTTGTATACAATAAAGTTGAAGAATTAAGGGATGATATAAATGAATTGAAAAAAAAGAATAAAGAAAATAAAGAAAAAAATGTATATAATTCTGATAAAACATCGGATGAACTTTTAAAATTATTTAAAAATCAAAATTTAAATCCAAAAAATAGTGTAAAGCAACAAAAAGTATCTGTTTTAGAAGATAATATGCAATGCGATAGTGATAAATGTAAATTTGTACCAATTCAGAAAGTAGAAAACTTTCCAATAATTAATAACGAACAAAAATTAAATGAAGCTTTCATTCTTGAAAGAGATAATACAGAGTCATATAATGCAACTGAACAGTCAGATAGTTTAGGAATTAATTATGAAAAGACAACTTCTGATAACAGAGGATATGTTATTTATTCAAATGATAAAGACTCAAATAAAAAAGATGAAGATAATAATGTAATTGAATGTAAAATAGATCAAAATAATATTCAAAATAGTAGTGATAATGATGATCAAATAGCTATTTTAAATGTAGATGATGTTTTAGACAACATCAAAAAAAATAATAACATTTTTTTAAAAACTAATAATGAAGTTACAATAAATTCTAATATTTTAAATAATAAACCGAATGAATTAATAGATTCATCTAATTCTGATAAAAATAACGATTATCCTATAGAGTGTAGTATAAGTAATAGTTCAGATTCAGATTCTGTCATTAACGAATTAAATAAAATACAAATATTAGAAGACATTAATGGTAAAATAATTTTAAAAAATAAAGATGAAGATGAAAGTGAAAGTGAAAGTGAAAATGATGACATTGAAGATAATGATATAGAATCTATTGACGGTGGAATTAATACATCAGAGTTTCAAAAAATAAATTTAACTTCAATATCAAATTACAAATTAAATGATTTACAAAGTTTAGCACAAAAATTTGATATAGGAACGAAAAAGAAAAAAAATGGAAAAGATGTTAATAAAACAAAAAAAGAACTTTATACTGAATTATCTATATTTAAGGAAAATTAAAATATTTATATAGTATATAAATGAATAGTGATAATAAATTAGGTGAATGTTGTAACTGTCCTGCAAAAATGAGTGATGGTAGATTACATACAAATTATATGCTAAATTCAAAATTAGTTTCATATATAAAAGAAGTTAATGGCATAAAAAACGATACTGAATTCAGACATTTTATGCAAAAAAATGGCACTGCAATTATAAACAAAGAAAGAGAATTTTTAAAAAAAAATAAAACTTGTGACTTTTATAAAAAAGATTAAATAAATTATTAATATAATTTAATTTATTTAATTTATGCTGTTGCTGATGTTATAATTTTACTTGTACCAGCTGTAGTACCTACAATATTTGCAGCAGTAGTTCCTGGATATGTTATTGTTGCATGCCATAATGTTGTTGTTATACATACTAATTCAATTGAAGCATTATTTAAGTTAACATCTGAAGTTGCATCAAATATAAATTTAGAACATGACGTTAGAGCAGTTAAATTTTCATTAGTATCTTCTTTAGTTACTACACTACCTGTAATATTTACAGCATCATTACCAGATGATATAATAATATCTGCATCTATATTAGCTGCGTCAGATAAAAATATTATTTTAAAAAATGTACCTACAGATGCTGTAGCACTTGTACTAATATCATTTGTTTGAGGTAATGTTACTTGTACTGTTGTTGCTGTGTTAGTACTTGGAGAAACTGTAATTAATGATCCTGACTCTATTTCCTTCAATGTTCTTGTATTAGTTGCAGAATTTGTTAATGCAATTACATTCTTTCTAAATGCAGCAGATCCATTTATTGCTAGAGGAATAGTAGGATTACCTGTATTAATACCTACATTTAAATAAGAATATACAGTATTTGGATCGTTTCCAGATCCAATACTCCAACCCTTATTTGAGTTACCAGTTGTAACACCTACTTTAATAGGTCCTGTAATTATCAAATCAAAACCTATTAAACCTGTAGATCCGTACGTAGTTTGCTCTGATCCAGCAGCATTTCTAAATGCTAACCCTACATTATATGCACTAGCAGTCACAGCCTCAGTATATTTATCGTTATTGTTATATTTAATAACAGGTACTGGAGTAAGGTTATCACCAAGACTAGCACCAACTAGAGCACCTACATGAGGAATCACACTGATACAGGGCTGACTTGTAAATTCTTTACCATACATTATATGAAAAGCTTTTGAATTAGCAGCTTGATTATAAAATATACCAAAGTAACCTGGTAAATTATTTTGAGTTGGTGCAGTCATTTTATCTAAAGCGATTGTTTGGCTACTACCACCAGCAATAATTTGTGAAGCTGAAGGTTCGGAAGTTAAATCTAAAGTAATTCTTATTGTAAAAAGGTTTGATTCATCTGAATTTAATGGCCTGAATACTGACATTTATATACTATTAAAAATAATATTATATTTGCCTTTAAATTTATTTTATTTTATCTAAAATTAATTCTATTTGATTTTCTATATTTTTTATTTTATTATCTTTATCTAAATTTTGTTGTTTTAATTCGGCAATTTCTTTTTTTTGATTTTCTATCATATCTTGCTGATCTTGTATTGCTTTAATAGCAACAGCTAAAATATGATTATCATGTATTCCCATAAATCCATCCGTTTTATTAATAAATGTAGCTTCTGGAATTACATCATTTACTTCTTGAGCAATAAGACCTAAATTTACTCTTTCATTATTGTCATTTTTCCATTCAAAAGAGCAAGGCTTAAGTTTTTTGATTGTTTCAATGCCTTTATCTATACTTTTAATATTTTTCTTTAATCTTCTGTCAGATACAGAAACTGTTAATGT
>Ga0206131_10004232_pt1 | contig 15898 bp, 11 predicted proteins | sample Helgoland_Spring_FD_148636 | JGI IMG/M metagenome (GOLD analysis project Ga0206131, IMG submission 148636) | Pelagic subsurface seawater microbial communities from Kabeltonne, Helgoland, North Sea - Helgoland_Spring_Bloom_20160517_1 | ecosystem: Environmental > Aquatic > Marine > Epipelagic ...
ATTCATTATTGGACGAAATACCTCGTATTATAGAGTATGCTAACGAGTGTTTAACTGATGTATCCACCGCATACGGAACTGTAAAAAAGCGATTTAATGATGAATTGCGTTTTAGTTATTAGTCATAAACGCCCTTATTATACACCATATAGGATTAAATTATACCATTATCTATTAGGAATTCCTCGTCTGTTTTACGTTCAGGTTCTTCGTATTTACCCTTTAATAAGGCAACCATAATACAAGTCAGGTCGTCAAAATCATAATCCATTACCAATAATTCATTTGTTTTAACATTGTATAATTTGAATACGCGTGGTTCTTTATGAATTATATTATAGACCCACGCATAAAAAATTAATTGTATCTTATGTTCTAAAGTGAGAGAACCTGTACATTTAAATTCAAAAACTGATTTTGTTGTCATTAAATCGAGTATTCCGGAGAACTCAAATTGAATATTCATAAAATAGGGTGCTAAAATACGATTTAATTGCTCCTGTTCTCCAACCATTGATGGTGATATAATATATTTTTCTGCTTCAAACAGAGAACCTTCACATACTTCATCATAAATAACACTTTTATATCGGTCCATACAAGTCTCTACCAGTTCATAAGACAACCAATTATAGTCATTTTCTTCAATTTGTTTCAATCTATAGTTAAGGTTCTCTTCAATAGATGAGAGAACATTGGCAAGAAAAAGATAATCTTCTATAGTTTTACAGGGGTTCGGTAACTTATCAGCAAACCCCCTTATATATACGTGTTCGTCTTCTCGTGATTCTAATAATAACATGTGTATTCTCTTAAATAATGTGTTACCTGGGTTCTCTTTTTCTGGATAATATTCATTATACAACTGGTCGTATAACATACACGGAATCGCAATTCCATTTAGATCGCTCACTCCTTCATATAAACCTTGTTTAGTCTGTATGATGTTTGGTATTTCTAATTCTGAAATTAAAGTACTTGTTAGAGAACCTGGTTTAAAAATACGTTCAATAATGGGTGTTATTTCTTCAATAACCGAGTCTGGTATAAAATTCACAAGTTCACTGCCGCGAATTCGTTTTGTTTTTATAAGGTTCTCGTCTTTCTCTTCGGATTCCATTTCAAAATACTTTCTTGGAGTTCCCTTGAAATCAATAAAATCGGTGCGTCCCATCTCATGATGGTTCATTTTTAAGAATTCCAATGGTCTTGAATAACGATTATTTTCGAATTCAATTACAAATAACTTACAAGATGCACGTGTGGTAGCTACATAAAACACATTGGGACAAACGGACATATCTACTTCGTCGCGTGCGAACCGCTTATAATAATCATTATCAAAACCAAGGACAAATACATACGGCCTTTGGCGTCCTTTGGATGAATGAAATGTGGAGAACACGACTTTACCATTGATGATTCTTTTATCTAATTTACCAATATCGAATGTGGGAACATAACAAGGAACATCATTGGTCACGAGTGTGTTTTCTATACTTTTTACAATAGAACTCTTTACAGATGCAGTCAAAATAAAAATATCATTGGGTTTCACGCCAGCGTCCAATAGTTGTTTGATATTATGAACAATATATTTACCTGTATTATGTGGATTTCCTCTATAATATACGACAGGTTCTCCTGATTTACAAGATAACATAAGTTCTTCGTTCAACATTGTTTTATTTACAAAGGACGAAATCTGATCTGTAATACGGTAAGACATCTTGAGAGTACAGTGAATAAAGCGCTTATCTTTTATAAAAGGAAAATCTCCCCAAACCTTATCACCCAGAGATAGAAAACGCGAATCGGAACCCTTAAATTCATACAACGACTGTCTAACATCTCCAAGTATCAATAATTGAACCGTATTCCCACCATCTTCTAAAAACTTTTTAATTAAACGATAGTATAGAGGAGTATTATCTTGATATTCATCTAACATACACATATCAAAATGTATAATATTACGGACGGGTTTCATATCATTCTTGAGAACCTTACGAATACCCGTATCAGTATTACAGTCTTTTGAATAATAATGGAAACCCAAACTATGAAATGTATGAACCTCTATATTGGTCAAACCCATTGCTTTAACCTTCTCCATATTTTCGGCGCGTAGTTCGGAGTTATAAGTGAGTTGTATTATTTTTTTATCAGGGAATTGTTTGGCGGCTGAGAGAATAGTACTTGATTTACCAGAACCAGCAACCGCACTGCAAATTACGTTATAACCTTCTTTTAATTTATCTATAACATATTGCTGCTCCCCAGAGGGTTGGTTCATGTATAGTCTAATAATATATATGAACTCATATTTAAACGTTTTATTAATAGACTTATTGTAAAAAGAGAGAACATAAAATACTATTTGGCATTCTGCTCTACCATTTTACATCGTTCCAGAACAACCATTTGCATCGTTATAGTCAATAACTGCTGGTCATTTATAAGATTTAAAACCTGTAATTTATCCTTATCATAATCCAGTTTATTCATTCGTTTCATTAATAATTCCTGGTTATTGATATAACGCGTCACGGGCGTTGGGTCTGAATTCCTGCGATTATGAATTATATTATTCATCATATGTTTTGTATCCAATATACCAGAATCATTCTTCATTTCATTATATTTCTCGTTCAATTTACTAACCTCGCAAGGAACAGACTGATTTACTGGTTCAGATAAACGGCGCTCTCTATTCAATCTAAATTTCGGTTTTTCTATTTTAACAGGTGTTTGGGGTTTCGCTGGAACAAAATCCGGGTATTTCGGTTCTATTGTATTGAGTTGTTCTATGACTTTATTGGATACATTGGAATCATTCTTATCGTTTACTATTTCGGGTTGTATATAATTTTGACTTTTCACGCGGGGTAATGCGTCCTTGCGTTTTTGCCTTGATGTTATGGGACGACGCGTTGTAACGACAGATGCACATTTTAACATAGTCAAGTAATTCAAAGTATTATGGATGATACCCATTTTCGGGTGATTTGGATTAGTTGCTTTCCATAATATTTTCATTTCCTCTGTATCGTAATGGGGGTCAATGGCACCAATCACAAAAATATGATTTTTTATATTAACGGATGTTTTATGCTCAAATAACACGTGAGTAATAGTGCGTCTACGAGAAGGGATAAAACTATGTTTATCCGCCACTGCGCGTATACACTCTTTAAATGCCAACATATCTTGATTAATCGCTACTGTTTCTACGTGTTCTCGTTCTTCGTCGGGAGTTTCAAAACCAGCAGTATCAATAATACGTATTTCCAAACCATTAAACATTAATTTGATTATCAAATGAGCACGTGACGAATTATGAGTGCTAAATTGCTGTTGTTTCCAGCAACCAAGACAATCTTTGAATGTATTAAACACTTGGTTCACCGCTATTTTACGCGCAGGTTGTATGACAAACAACTTATTTTTATAAACTTGTGTCACTTCAATCGTTGTATTGGTAAGTCGGGCGTTATCAATATCTTTAATAATGCCGCATAAAACACTGTATTTATTATGTAAACCACTGGAATCCATACCTAATAAATTATATGTTTTACCCGAACCCGAAGTTCCAAATCCAACTATTGTAATTACATCCTTTTTTATAAGAGAATCCGTAGTTGTATTCAATACATGATGAATGTGCTTTTGTAGCGTATTATTATAAAACGCAGGAGAACTTTCACTTATTTGCTCTTTTTTCTTAAATGTGTATATTTTCTTATATTTTTCAATTGTATGTATTTGATTTTCTGAAAATCGAATACATGTAGTAGTATGATTATTATATGTATTTGATGGTCTAGTCACAACATACGCATTCATTACAACACTATTATATACAAATAACAAGACATAAAAAATCATAACACATTAAGTCATCTTAATATATTTACCGGAAAGCATAACCGAAAATACCAACCGCAATCAAACCTACTGCGAATCCGCCGTGATAATACTTATTCATACTCTTATACATTTCCAACCACGCCTTAACATCTTCGGGTTCAGTAATTTCCTCCAACATCCATTTTGTTTTTGGTGTTAAAATATAATAGAAATAGTTTACCAGGAATGCTGTTGCGATAATAGTACATACAAGAGTACGGGGACATAATCGTTCTCGCCGAATATAATTATTATATAATATGATACCGACCGCTAGACATAATCCTAACCCATAACCCGTGTAATATATTTTGGTACGTTCTAAAACTATTTCGTCATATGTATCCATTAATCCGTGTGGTAAGCTATCGCGATACTTCTGGATAGTTTCATTTTTTGCGGTTAAAAAAGTCATATAAACCATAGCAATTAAAAAGACGGCAGATATAGAACAACTAATATAGCAACACTTCATCTGTATATATTACTTTTTTATTATTTCCTGCGTATTTTACGTGTTTTACCCCCAGTGTTTTTCATAGTTGAACGCTTGAATTTACTTCTAAATTTTGGATTATTCTTTAAACCGCGTAATAGACGTAATTGCTTCTGCGCATTTTCCATAGTCGCGCACTTAGAAAAGACCTTTTTTGTATTTTTATTAAATACTTTATAACAAGCACGGTTAGGCATTTTACGAATACCGTATGGCATAATATATATATATATATATATATTGATTTATGTCAGCGGCATCATCGTCACCATCTACCATAAATAATACAGCAACACTGGTTATAACGTCTCATGGTGTTTGGCGAGATTCCGAGAATTCTTTCAAATTACCCATTGGTATAAATATGATTAAAGCAACACAAATAGGTGTAGTGAATTTATTAGATCAGAAAGTTTCAAATTCGATGCCAAAATTAGTAGAAGATGCAAACAAATTGCAAACCACAATAGAGAAAGTTGCTCACTACCAACGCGAGTTAAACTCTTTAGATAATAACAATTGTCGTCATTCGTTGAGTTGTAAAACACGGTTAAAAAGAACACCAACTGCAATTCGGTGCGCTAACGAATACGAAAGCGAAGGCGACAAAGACGGGACACAATACTTAGACCAAGTTATAACATATGATAATATTGTAAAAAAAAAAGGCAGGATGATGCCAAATAAAAGTTTTGAGTTAAATAAAAGTGATTTTAAAGGAAAAGGGAAGCATAATGAATACGATGATAGAATGGTCTTATATTTACCTGATGGTAGTAAGACCGACATTTTAAATAATTGGATGTCTACGTATAATACGCAGAATATTGCTGAATCAGTGATACGCAAGAATCGGGATATAATTGAAACAACACTAAAAGATATATTGAATAAAATCAAAGAAGAATACGGATTGAAAAATATAATAATAATAGATTTATCTTGCAATTCTATAGATATTGAAGAAGAAACCGAAGAAACCAAAGAAACCGAAGAAACCGAAGAAACCAAAGAAACCGAAGAAGAAAAGCAAAAACGTCAATCCATAGATAGAGCAAGACGTAACTTTATACGAAGTATCAAAAAACGGTTAAATTCGAATTTCGGTGTAAAAACAGAAAAAAGAAAAATAAAAAATAAACTAAATACCAAAAAAAACAAAAATTTAATCACAAAAATTATAAATTAATCAAGGCATATATTTTCAATCCATTAGATAAAGGAGCAGAGAATATATTGGTCTCTGCAAAATCTTCAATAATCGGTGTATTATTGGTGTTAACAGTATTACCTTCATATGTTTTGAAAGTAATAATGTCACCTGCTTGAAATTGGTTCCAAAAATGTTTTGTTGTATACGAAACTAAGGTAGCATAAGAAGCATTAACCCGTCTCTTATAAACAACAGTTCCACTACGTGTGACTATCATTATAGATGTTCCATTGGTATTATCACTTGAAGCAACACTTACTTCTATAGTCAAAAAACTAGGCACACCATCAGGAACAACTAATTTTGTAACATATAATCCAACATTTGCATCATCTAAGGGTGTCTGGTCGCCAGGTAACCAATTATTTCCTATCCATATAACATCAACTGCTGATGGGTCAACTAAATTGCTATTATTTAAGTTTTGTAGATAATTATGAGTTGTATATATTTTCAACTCACCCCAGTCATTTATCGCAGTAGATTTTGTAAAATCGGAATAGAACAAAAGACTACCTGCTATACCAGGGTCGTATGGTCCGGTTTGACCGATAATACCTTGTGGTCCAGTATAACCAATCAATCCTTGTGGACCAGTATATCCTGTATTACCGGTAGCACCAGTATTAGTTGATGAACCATCTACACCATTGACCCCCTGGGGTCCAGTATAACCGATTGGTCCGGTAGGTCCTTTTGGTAATATTTGATTGGCAAGCGTTGTTCTTAAATAAGAAAGTGTAGAACCATTAAAATAAAAATTAACAGTCTGTGCTACGGTGCTATTATTAGGATACTGCTTCGCATATACGCGAATGCGAATATTACTTTCATAATCCGGAAATGAATAGAAAGGAAAATATAAAGAATTCACATAGCGATTATTCGGCACAAAACCAGTTATCAATGAAGGTGATGTTTCACCATCAATAATGAGAACTTCATTATCTGATTGGTCAAGTTCATATATTTTCATAAAAAAAACAACATCACTTGATGATTGATTTACACCAGCATATAAATGTAAATCCCATAAACCCTGTGCAATTGAGGTAGTGGACAGTGTTTCAAATTGAGTAGTAAATGAAATCATCTCTACGGGTGTAGTTTCATTAGAAGCAAATGTATATGATAATATATTTTGTGAGAGGTTCATACTCGGGTCTTCAACCATAATACCAGATGCGTCCGGTATAGTTACGGTGCTAGGTTGTAAAAATAGATTATATTCCAGCGATAAACCAGGCGGACCTTCTGGACCAGGTCCACCCGAACCGGTCGGTCCCATTGGACCGATAGGACCCGTGCGACCCATTGTATTTGCACCGGCTGGATAATATGGTATATTCTCGCCTTGGATACATACACTACTTACCGGCGCCCCTTGAATACCGTTATAATTAATATCACCATTTTCACCAGTCGCGCCATTACAAGTGCCATTCAATGTATATGTACAAGGACCATATATAGGTATACCAAATAGACTTCGTGAATATGTGCTATTCGTCACACTATCAATCATATTATTTTGTGTATTAAGTCCCGCCGAATTGTCGGGATTAAATCCATTCAGTTGTCTAAATTTTCTTAATTTTGTATAATCACCAGAAGACATTTATATATATGAACCATATATTCTCACACTATTTTAAGAATAATGAGTAATTTTTTTCATGTCACAAGTTTACCATTGAGAATTAATCAATATTCATATCAAATAAAAGAAAACGATTCGTATTTAATTATAGAAACGATGAGTCAAATCACTCTACCATCAAATCCTGCCGATTCAAAAGCAATATTAATAACGAATGTCTCGGAACATACAATAAATATTGAATCGTCGGATGGAATAAACAAAATATATAACCATTTATATTCCCCAGAAGGGACATTTGATTTAAAAATGGAAGCAAACCGGATTTTATATCTTATTTACATAATGAATTATTCAACAAATCAGGGACGATGGGTAACACATTTCGGTTAAAAATACATTTACACAAAAAACCAAATAGAACTCTCTGTAAAATATATAAAAAACACACTCTAATATGTCTAATTTACATTTAGGGAAACAAACTATAGTAAAAAATAATGATTGGGATTTCGGTGGCACAAACGTCCACGGTGCTAATTCGTTTAGTGTAGATGGAACAATTAGTTCTATGCCCCCGGATTTTGAAACACTGGGAAAAAACTGGACGGATATATCACTTAACGCTCGTAATTATAATTCCATAACAACATCATCATCGGGTCAATATTGTTCTATAACTGTTTCCGGAGAAACAATTTTTAATTCAACGAACTATGGTACTAGTTGGGTTCAAGCGGATAACGCACCAAACGCCAATTGGGTTAATATAGTTTCATCCGCAGATGGTGTTTATCGTACGGCTTGCATACATAATGGTTCTATAATGCGTTCGGTAGATTATGGCACCACATGGAGTTCAAGTGATGCTTCAGTCAATAATTGGTCTAATGTAACAATGTCTTCATCGGGACAATATCAAATAGCGTGTATAAATAATGGTGCTATATTCTATTCAATAAACTACGGTTTAAATTGGACACAATCTAATTCTACTACGGATGCTTGGAAATCGGTCACTATATCTTCTCGTGGAAAATTAGCAACCGCAGTAAGTGAATTACATATTTTTCACTCCACCGACTACGGTCAAACATGGACTATATCAAGTGATGATACCGCAACGGGTGCGATTGATGTAGTAATGTCTTATGACGGATTATACCAAACAATTATAGGTCAAACTAACATATATTATACAGATACAAGTGGTTCAACGTGGAATATATCACAAGACCTATCTGGCGCTATAATGAATTCCGTAACGATGTCTGCCACTGGTGAATACCAAGTAATTGGCTTAGATAATAATAAGCAATATATATCAAAGGATTATGGTAAAACTTGGACCATAAGTGATAGTATAATTTCATACTGGACAAGTATTACATTGTCTTCTACCGGACAATATTTATATGCGATTTCAAGTAATGTTGGAAAAACGAGTAGTACATTGAAGAGAAGTATATTGGATAATCAATTAATATACTCTTTATCTGGTGGAGGGAATGGCGTAATTGGAGCAACCGGACCACCATCAACCGGAATAGTAAATTTATATGACTCTGCTTTTAGTGGTGAATCCAGTTTTTTTGGCACATTGGAACAGTTCGGTAATGACGGAGGAGCATTAGACCCCGATAACCCATATGCTTTTGAAGTGACAACTTCAAGTTGGAATGGAACAAACACGGTTACTGCTGGACCGACAGGACCAGCAGGTTTAACAATCGATTATACTACCGATGTATCATTGAATTATATAACCATTCATGGTGGTATAAATCTAGGAGGGCATTTGTTACCGACATCAAACGATACATTTGATATAGGAAGTGCCGAGTATAAGATTAGAGACCTTTATGTAAGTAATAATAGTATATGGTTGGGCGATGACCATAAGATAGCGATCGCGGAAGGTAAAATGAAATTTATCAAACGAAAATTAGATGCTGTTCCTACGGGAATAACAGGAATTACAAATACGGGTATAAATGCTTCGTTTGATGATGCCAAACAGTATTTCTGTAGTATAGGGCAACCTAAATCGTGTATACAAGACTTTAAAGTGCACGATTGGATACAATATACAAAAGCTCGCGGGTTATCAAATCAATCAGCAAATAATATATTCAATGTGTGTAATGACTTCAACGATGATGAATGTTTATCTATGCGAAGTAATAATGGAACAATCCAACAATGGACACCATAATTTAGAGACTAATTAGTTGAATTTGATAGTATGTTTATATATGACTTTTATATATAAACATGTCCAATAATTGGGTTGAACATTCATCTACTTCAAATTTATTAAAAAAGACGTACATGAAGGATTTTCTAGATGTTAGTGGTGAAATGTATGTACGTAATGGAAGTATAAATATAGAAGGAAATATAAATGCTACTGGAGATTTAACTTGTAAGAATTTATCACTAGTAACGGGTTCATTAGATAGTGGTATCAACAGTGATGTGCAAACCATTTTAGATGGAAAACAAGGGACGTTAACCTCAGGCACAAATATAACAATTAACGGTGCAACAATTAGCTCTAGTGCCGGTGGAGGTTTAACGGGTGTAACAGAAACAACAATAAACAGCGTTGATACCACTCTGTTTGATGGTAACGTTATTATTAACGGTAATCTAGGTGTTACTGGTAATGTTATCGTAAGTGGTTCTACGGTTCATACATCAGACGATAGACTTAAAATAAATGAAGAAAAAATAGATAAGGGATTAGAATATATTAGTAAATTAACTCCACAAATATATGATAAGAAAACGTCATTTGGTTCAAATATATCAAAGAAAGATAGTGGATTAATCGCACAAGACATTTGGTATAAAACACCCGAATTAAGACACTTGGTAAAAACACCGGAGTCTTGGAAGATACAACATATGGAATTAGGTGATACAATTAACCCGGACCCAAGTTATAATGATTACGGTTGGTCAACAGAAAAACCAGCAGCAGTAAATTATACTGGATTAATTGCTTATTTAGTTAAAAGCATCCACGAATTAAATGATAAATATATTGATAATGAAACTTTAATAGAAAATTATAAGGCAAGTAAAATTGTTTAAAAAGTATATTTAATACTCATTATATATATAATATAATGAGTAACTCATGGTTAGATTATCCAACTACATCAAATTTATTTAAACAGTCGTATATAAAAGAATTTATTGATATTAGTGGTGATTTATACGTGCGAAATAATAATATTAGCGGAATCAACTCAGATATTTCAATGAATGGAACACTAACATGTAATAGTTTAACACTAACTGAAAGCACCGGTGCTGGAATAAATGGCGACGTCCAAACTGCTCTGGATGGAAAACAAGATATTTTAACTTCTGGTGGTGGTATTGATATAACCGGTGATACTATTAGCACCATTAGTAGCGGTGGTGGTGTAGATACGTTGACTAAAAGTTCTACGAGCACGTATCCATCTACATTTACACAACTAGGTAGCACACTTTACATGGGAGGTCAAGGTATACCCGACGAACCAACGAACACTCTAAGTAATCTGGGAGGATGGAATGGTTCTGGTCTTCATTTATCCGGAAACGGTAATCTATTATTCGTAGGTAATTTTCAGGCAGATAAATCGTCGGCAGCAAATTCAAATGATGGAATTATAGTAATATTCGAATTGGTCGGGTCAACCTGGACTAGACGAGGACCGAATTTAAATGCTAGTTATCCATTATTAGGTGGTCATAAAGGACGCACAAATGACGAGCTTGGTAGATATAGAGAAAAGATGCACTCAACACCAGATGGTAGTGTATTCGTTTTTTCGGGTAATGCCGGAGCATATGGTTATATAAAAGTGTTCAATATAAACTTAACGACTTATGCAATTACACAGAAAGGACAAATCCTTGAAGGAAATTACAATAGCGGTTGGCCTGAAAATGAAGACTGGATAAAAGACATGGGTATATGTGTAAGATTAAGCGAGGATGGTAATAGATTAATGACTCTTTCGTTCAATACCGATTGGGTCGATCAATCTACAACCTATTCAAAAGTATACACATACGATTGGAATAGTGTTACAAACGTATGGGACGAAACTGATACGTTTAACAATACCGATAATAATACTTTAACTCATTCGGCTCTTGGAATAAACAAAAACGGAACTTCAATGATCCTTGGTTTTCAATTATGGACAACAACCTATGGAAATTATTCTGGTAATGCGCGTGTATACGATTGGGACGGCACAAACTGGTCACAAAAGGGAACGGACATTACAGACCTCCCCTCATATAATAAAAGGTTTGGTCAAGCGGTTGATATGAACGGTGATGGCACAAGGATAGTAGTTGGTTCTCGTGCAGGTACTACTCTTCCCGATTGGAATGCCGTGTCTTACGAATGGAACGGCACTGATTGGGAGCAACGTGGTTCCCGAATTTTTGGTGTACATTCACAATTAAACATAAGTGATAATGGAAACATAATTTCGTATCGTAACATGACAAAAGAGTTAAGAGTAGTAAGTTGGAACGGTACAGATTGGTCAATATTAGGAACCAATACGATGACGATTGAAACAGGAACAGCAGCGAGCGATGACGGTCTAACGGTAGCTACGGGTAATCACGCATTAACGCCAGACGAGATAAAAGTCTTTAATATGATTGACGAATCAGTAACCATTACAGATGTATCTGGAAATCTAGATGTCTCGGGCAACCTAGATGTATCGGGTGGTGATATTATTGTAAGTGGTGCTACAGTTCATAGTTCTGATGTAAGGTTAAAAACTGATATTGAACTCATAATAGACCCGTTAATCAGTATATTAAAACTGACCCCAGAAGTATATGATAAATCAGTAAACTTAATAAAAGGATTAGTCATGAGAGAAAGTGGTTTCATAGCACAGGAGTTATGGTATAATATTCCCGAACTTAGACATCTGGTTGTTTTACCAGATGGTGTAAAACCAGAAAATATTCAAGATATGAGTTTAAATCGTGTAAAACCTGCGCGTGTCGACATGTATGATATAAGCACCAACGGTTTAATCATGTATACGACCGACCAAATAATTCATAATAATGAAGATGGTTCTGTAACATACGAAGACATTATTGATCCAAATGATTATTCTGATAAAACACCCGACTATGAAGCACACGGTTGGTCTAATGAACCTGCATCAATCAATTATGAAGGTCTTATAGCATATCTAGTTGGTGCGATACAAGAATTAAAGGTGAAAATAGAACAACAAACAACAGAGATAAATAGTTTATCATAGTGAATTTAGTTGATATTATACTTTATATTTATATATATAGTATATAATGAGTAATTCCTGGTTACAAGATGCTTCTAATTCAAATATATTTAAACAATCTTATATGAAAGGTTTTCTGGATGTAAGTGGCGATGTCTATGTAAGAAATGGTAACCTTATAGCAACCAATGATATTTCGTTGAATGGTAATGTTTCTTGTAATGCTCTATCATTAACTGTTCCATTTAGTTCTAGTGGTGTTAACCCTGACGTATCAGGTGCTCTTGCTTTAAAACAAAATACACTTATTGCTGGTTCAGGCATAACGTTTGACGGAACAACTATAAACGCGACATCTGCTGGGGGGGGTATATCTACAATAATCAGTGACGGAACAACGATAACCGTAAATTCAGACACAAATATATCCGGAAACTTGAGTGTAACCGGAAACGTGTCAGCGGATGGTGTATTATTACATACATCAGACGACCGATTAAAAGAGAACGAACAGCGCATTGAAAACGCACTGGAAACATTAGATAAATTGAAACCCGTTAAATATATAAAAAATAATAAAACCGAGACTGGATTTATAGCACAGGACGTATGGTATAATGCCCCAGAAATAAAGTATCTAGTGAATACAGATACGAGTAATATTATAGATATTAGTGGTTCATATACTCACGAAACAGATTTAAGCACCCACGGATGGTCTAATGAACCAGCACAACTTAATTATATCGGTTTAATGGGTCATATCACAAAAGGTATTCAAGAACTAGATAGTTTAATTGAAAGTAATAAAACCAAAATCAATAGTATTTCATAAATAGAATTTCTATTATATATATTATTTATAATTCTAATATATATACAATGAGTTCAGGAGGAAGTTGGTTACAATTCGGTAATTCTTCAAATAAATTCAAATCATCTTATGTGCGTGGATTTTTAGATGTGTGTGGTAACATTCAGGTTCGTCAAGGCGGTCTTACTATGTCCCACGGTGATATTTCTTGTAATGGTGATGTTTATATAAACCGCATTAGAGACCACGCTGGTAATTTAATAGTAAGTAGTGGTGGTAGTGGAACTGTTATTGATGATACGACCAACTTAACTATAAACAGTTTAACAGAAGTCAAAAGCACATCGCGTTTAACTGGGAATGTCGGTATTGGAAAACCATCAACCAGTAACGCTCTGGATGTTAGTGGTAATACAAATGTCGTGGGTAATATCTCTACAACGGGGACAACAGAAATACTAGGAGCAAATGCAAGTATAGGTAAAGTTATAGATACGAATTATAATTTGGATGTCAATGGTACGATAAGAACGAGTGATAGTGTATATATTAAAGGTTCTACTATTATAGCAAGTGACGCATCTACAACAACCGATACATCGGGTGCAGTACTATATTTAAAAGATACTAGAACAGACCTTTCACATAATATTATTATAGATACTCCTAATACAGTATTCAAATCCGCTGTTAATGGTAACTTAAACAGAACTGCACACTTGGAAATTGATACTTTTAACAGGCAAATTTTACCATTTGTTAAAGATGCCAGTGGTAATAATGTTGATGTATCCGGTTCTGTTGTAGATGGTTGGAAACTCGGTGGTCCGGGTCCGAACCGGTTCGATGAAATATACGCTCGTGATGTCAAGATATCAACAAATACATTATTAATAGAAGATGAGGCTGGTAATAAAATTGGAATGAGTTTCGATGCTGCTACTGGTGCGGTCAACTATAATGTTACTACAAAGGACGGGGAACAATTTACGATTAAAGGTGTCCAAACACAGAAAATCAGTTCAGGCGCAGGGACAATAGACCCGTCTTTATTAGAATTCACTGGATTATCTTTCGGCGATACATTTGAGTGTGGCACCGCATTTGATTTAAGCACGACTTATACATATAATTTGGCAACCACTACTTATGTAGCGAATAGTCCAACTACATTCTCTACAACTGCTGCTCCTCAAAATTTGAATGAATTTTTATCCCCTGATAATAAAACATCTCTGTTGGGTTCAATGGCGACAGGTGACCGCGCTGTGATCCGTGTAGGAACAGATACTGACCGCACAGCTGATAATTTCTTGGCACCAATTGAAGACGCAATCAGCCAAACCGATAAGAGTAATCTTATATTAATTGTGAAAAAGAAGACAGGAACTATTCTGGAATGGACCGTATGGGGAACAGAAGTAGATTTAAATGATAATACAGCTGGTAATTATTTGAACTATATTGAATTATATAATATTAATATGGCGAGTGGAACATATTTCGTAGCTAAAACCGATGGTAATATAATATATAATATTAGTGATACTGATTTCCTAACAACAGATGATTTGACGGGTGTTGTAAATGGAGATTTATTCTTATATGTTGCTCGTGGTTCGGGTAAAAATTGGACAAAAATACCAGTTTCTCTACCCCAATCAGGAAGTATTCAAACACAGATGCTCGCTAACCAAGCAGTTACGACAACCAAAATGGGATTGGTGTCGGTAACAAGCGACATACTAGCAGAAAATTCTGTAACTACCGGTAAAATCGCACCGGGTGCTATTACCGCGGATAAAATTGGTGCGGGCGCGATTAGTGCCGATTCGTTCGGTGTGGGTTCTATCAGTGCGACGAAGATAACACCAGGAACTATCACTTCGTCACTTCTGCACGCTGATGCACTAACCAGTAAACAAGATGTGTTAACTGCTGGTGATAATATTACCATTATTGGTTCAACCATATCGGCAACAGTAACAACTGATGTAGCTGATGGTTCTATTACAAATCCCAAATTAGCATTAAATTCCGTTCAAAAGAGTAATATTGCTGCTGGTGCTGTTACAAGTGGTAAACTGTCTAGTATTACAGACGCCGATGGAGCCGCGGTTGATTATACAAAATTGGCTGATAGTGCTGTTATTGAAAGAACCATTGCTGATAGTGCTGTTATTGAAAGAACTATTGCCAATAACGCCGTTACTACAAGTAAAATATTGAATGGTAATGTTAATTCTGATAAATTGGCAACATCTTCAGTTACTGCGGGGAAAATAGCCCCAGGTGCAGTTAATGTTGCTGGTATTATTGCAGATGGTGTAGTTACCGGTTCAAAATTACATATAGATGCTGTAGACTCTTTTATTACTGCCGGCGCAAACGTAACATTAACAAAAGATGAAGGAACAGGTATCGTTACAATTGCTTCCTCTGGTGGCGGGGGTGGCGGCGGTGGGATCGGAACAACTATATCAGTTAATACAATTAATGAAAGTACTAGTGCGTTAGGTGTAACTATAGACAGCGTTTTATTGAAAGATAACACCGTTACAGCACACACAGTAAG
>Ga0206131_10004236_pt1 | contig 15873 bp, 13 predicted proteins | sample Helgoland_Spring_FD_148636 | JGI IMG/M metagenome (GOLD analysis project Ga0206131, IMG submission 148636) | Pelagic subsurface seawater microbial communities from Kabeltonne, Helgoland, North Sea - Helgoland_Spring_Bloom_20160517_1 | ecosystem: Environmental > Aquatic > Marine > Epipelagic ...
AATAATTTTATATATTAATTAAAAATAAAAAAGTTTTAATTTTTTTAATTTTTTTTTTAGTTTTTTTTTTTTTTTTTTTAGTTATTATAATAGTATCAGTTTCAATACAAATAGTATTAATAGAACTTATAGTTTCTATAGATTCTATTTTATCTAACATTTATATAAATTTTATAAGTTATCTTTAATAACAAATAAAATTGAAAGTTTATATCATATTTAAAGTTTATGTATAAATCATGGTGTTTACTGAATCTATTGATTATCATGCTAATCATATTGGCGCTATCAGAATTAATAAAGATAGACTTATTGGTGAATGTAATGTTGATATTGAAATTACCGAAAAAAGATTTGGCGAATACCAAACTATTGAAATTTCTGGAAATAGTAAAAATATCCGCGAAGTAAAAAATAAATTGAATGAAATTATAGAAATAGCATCTTATGAATATCAACAGTTTCGTCAGCGTAAACAAAATAGAAATCGCACATCTAAACAATTTAATCCATCAGATATTAAACAAAATAGATTAATTAAACATAAACAAACAAAACAATACCATAATCCATTTGATGTTCTTGGTGTAGATGAAGATTTAAATGATGAAACAGATAACGAGTATAATAGCGAATATCCTAAATTACTAAAAAAATGTTTAACTAGTAATATATCTTGGGGTGATATGAGTGATGATGAATAGAATAGATGAATACTTAAATATATGTGTTTATAAAATTGATTTTAAATTTGTCCCCTCTTTTTTTTTATAAAATGACTACACTCGCTCAAATTGTTCAAAAATATTCTGATGATTCTGGTAAGAATATTATTATTCCAGATGATCAAAAAGATAAATTTAGTGAAGAATTAATGAATATTAGAAAATCATGTGGTTCTTCTAATAAAAAAACAAAATATAAAAAAGATCCAAATGCTCCAAAAAAACCAACCTCAGCATATATGATTTGGTTAAATAAAAATAGAGATACTATTAAAAATGATTATTTTAGTGATTATGCAGATATAACAGATTGGACTTTGGAATCTAAATGTAATTATTATGAATCTAAAGGACTGAAAATTCCTATTAAAGAAGGAAAACCTCTAGTTGTTACTTTAGTAACTGCAAAAGCAGGAGTTCTATGGAAAAGTATGACTGTTGAAGAGAAAGCACCATATGACGATTTGTTTAAAGAAGCAAAAGAAACATATGAAACTCTTAAAGCATCTTATGTACCATTAGAACCAGTTCTAGAATTTGAAATACCAGATGATTGGTGTGGACCACATTTTAATATGAAGATTGATAAAACAATTAAAGACGTTGATGGTAAAACTATTAAACAATTTAAATCATTTGATGAAGCACTAGAAAAAGCTATTAGTCTAGACACACAATGTTTTGGGATTACCCAAACTAAGCGTGGATTCTCTGTTAAAATTGGTGTAATGACTACATGTTCTTCATCAATCGCATCTTGGACTAAAAAAGATTTTGTTAATCCTATTAAGTCTAAAAAAGGTAGAGGTAGACCTAAATCTAAAGTAGAAGATTCTGATGATGAATCTAATACTGGAACTATGAATGAGGTATCTGATGCTGAAAATGAAAATGATGAAAATGATGATGCAGAAGAATGTGAAGTTGATGAAGTTGTCATCTATGGAGAAACATACTACAAGAGCGAAGATGGAACACTTTATGATCCAGAGACAAGTGAAGAAGTAGGAAAGTTGGTTGATGGTGAAATTGTTAAAGAATAAATAAATAAATAAAATTGATTATTAAATATTGTGAATTTTTTTATTATACTATCATGAAATTCAATCTTGATTTCTACAATATTAACAAAGAACTTAGTAATGGAGGATATAAATTATATAAACATCAAAAATTAGGTGTTAGATGGCTTCTTAAAACTGAAAAAAAATATAATGGAGGATTATTGGCTGATGAAATGGGGTTAGGAAAAACAATTCAAATAATATCAATGATGATAGCAAATCCATTATCATTAAATTTAATAGTATGTCCTGCGTCACTTATAACACAGTGGAAGACTGAAATACTTAAATTTGCTCCATCCATAATAGTAAATCCAGATATAGATAATATTGATATAACAAATCAAAATGTATTTATAATATCTTATAATAAATTGATAAGACCAAATAATTTTAGTTCATTAAAGTATGATAGATTAATTTGTGATGAAGCTCATTATTTTAGAAATAAAAAATCTAAAACTTTTAAAAAATTAGATAGTATTAAAAGTAAAGTACGTTGGGTTATAACTGGAACACCTATACAAAATTATATTAAAGACATGTATAGTATGTTTGAATTCCTAAGAAAAAAAGGAGAGTTAGAAGAGTTAATTCGTAAGTATATGCTAAGAAGAACTATTCAAGAAATTGATTTTAAACTACCAGATTTAATTCGTTCTATTAAATTTATTGGATCTTATAATACTAAATTTATGAATTTAATTGAAAATAATGATTACATGTTTCATTTAGAAAAAATATTAAGATTAAAACAGGCATGTATTATTCCAAGTCAAACACTCCAATCTATTAAAAAAAAATATTCTATAAAAGATGATATTAGTAAATTAAAATTATCCAAATTAAATACTATAATTTCTGATATTATTAATACACATAGATCTAATAAAACTATAATATTCTCATATTTTAGAACAGAAATTAATTATTTATATAAACGATTAAAAACACATCTTAATATTGACTATATTAATGGAAGCATTTCATCTATTAAGAAAAAAGATATTATTAATAATAAAGATTTAGATGTTCTTATTATTCAAATAAATGCTGGTGGAACAGGTCTTAATTTACAACATTATAATAATATTGTATTTACTGGTCCACAATGGAATCCAACATTAGAACAACAGGCAATTGCTAGATCATATCGTATAGGACAAACAAAAAATGTATATGTTAAACGATATATTTTAGGTAATATAGCAGACTATAGTATAGAGAAAAAAATTCTTAGGATCCAACGGAATAAATTAGAAATGATTAAAAAATATATACCATAAATTATTTATCTGACTATATATTAATGGAAAATGATAGTGTAACTAAAAAATTATTTTTTTTACTTGATACATTCAATAAATGTGCTAATACTATTAAATTAGATTATAGTATTGATGGTGGAACATTATTAGGTGCTGTTCGACATAAAAATTTAATACCTTGGGATGATGATTTAGATATTATGATTTTAAAAACAAAAATAAATGAATCAAAATTAAAGAAAATGTTTAAAATATTAGAAAAGAAAAATATAGGACATATTAAAAATGATTATGGATATAAACTTTTTTTTAATGATGGTAAAAAAATATCAGCTAATCCATGGATAGAACATATACGAAAATTCAAGAAAAAAAATCCAGATGTAAAAGGTAGAGCTAATATATCTAAACAAGCATCAAAAACATACAAAAAACCTAAATCTAAAAAAAAATTATATCAACCATATACATTTCCCTTTTTAGATATCTTATTTGTTAAAATAAAAAATAATAGGACACATTATAATAAAAATAATTGGGATAAATGTCATCATACTAAAAATAGTCTGTTACCACTTAAAACATATAAAATTAAATCATTAAAAGTAAAAGGACCAAATAATCCTAAAGGATATTTAGATGGATGTTATAATAAATGGGAAACTGAAGCATATAAAACATATGATCATAGTAATGAAAAAATAATTAAAAAAATTAAATTTAAACTATAATAATATTAATATTATTCGTTCATAAATAATATCCAATTTGTTATATTTATAATATTATTTATTAGTTTACTCAAATTCTAATGTAATAGAAAATTTGTGTTTATTTAAACTATTATTAGCAGAACACGACAATTCACGACGTTTTCTTCTTGATTTAGTATCAATTTTAGTTTCGTCTTTATATAAATCTATAGATTTTAATGAAATATCATTATTAAATAAATTAGATTTATTATTAGATAATGATGTTTTTTTACTTTTTTTTGTTTTTTCGTCGTGTCTTTTTATATTTAAATTCATATCTGAATCTATTTTTTCTAAATTTTCATTTATATAGTCTAAAATATTATTATCTATTGCCCATTTAAAAAAATTTAATTGTCCGACTGTTGTTGTAATATATTTATCAGTATTATAAAAAAAATTAATACGTTCTCTTCTACAAAAAGGATCAAAATTTTTTTTACTATAAGCTTTTAGTTGACTTTTATAATTTAAATAAATATTAAATTGATAATCCACATATTCATATTTAGATTTTTTTGTTTTTTGTTCAAATTTATTTTTAGGATTTGTGTTAGTTACTAATTTTTTTTTTTTATTATATAAAATAATATTATTTTTTTTAGTATAGTTAGTCACAAACCAATCAATTATACGTAGTGATAATTTAGTTTCACCATTAATAATAGGTAGTAATATATCCATTATAGAATGCGTATAAAAAATTTTAAGTCTATCCAGTATAAGATCTTGTCTATTTGATAATTTAAATGATGTCTTAGTTTTTTTTAAGTCCATAATATAAAATATTTTTAATTATTCTTTAAATCATTTTTAGTTAGTTAATCTTTATTTTGTTTAATTAATTTTAATAATTGATAATTTTGAAATCTAATCATATTAGATAAACTATCTACAATTTTACTATCTATTTTCAATGTATTATCAAATTCTTTCAATGTATTATCAAATTCTTTCAATGTATTATCAAATTCTTTCAATGTATTATCAAATTCTTTAAATGTATTATCAAATTCTTTCAATGTATCCATTTAATATTTAATAAAATATTAAGTTTAACAATCAATTTTATTGATAATATTATTTTGCTTTATTCCTAAAAATTCAGGTTTATTAATATTAAATGTATAAACAAAATTATTATCATCAACTAAATAATTTTTTCCATCTAAAACTTCAACATGTGTAGCAATAAAATCATTTAATTTATCTTTTTTTTTTCTTCCTCTTACTTTAGATTCTTTTAATTTAAATGGTTGATCTATTCTTCCATATGGTAATTTATTTTCATGACTTTTACAATACTCACTATGCTCTCTTTTACCTCGCGTACATTGTTTACCATCTAATTTTCTTCCCATACATTGAAATTCAAATGGTAAAATACGACGATTTCTTTTTTTAACACCAAATTTAGAACCAATTTTAGAAATATCATTGGAATATTTTTTAAGGATTATTTCAGAATCAAGATTATTATCATAACATATTTTTTCTAATATTTTATTTAATTCAACATTAATTAATTTAAATAAATCATTTGGAATAATAGGAGTTATTTCCACTAAATTAATATCTTTTTCATTCATTTAAATATATTATTTTTTTAATATTTAAATCAATTTTTTTTTCTCAATGATTTCTTTAAATAATAATTACAATTAAAATAATTACAATTAAAATAATTACAATTAAAATAATATCTTATTTAATTATATAATATGATAGAGTTATTAGACCAAATTTTTACTGATTTAATTGTACTATTAAAAATTAATAAAGCACCCAAACAAACAATGACTTATGTTATGAATTTAAGAACTAAAATAAAAACAAATAAAATAGATAAAGAACTGATTGAAACTATGATTAAAAATATTCACCCCCTTATTATTAAAATTATGTTACCACAATTATTAACACAATTAAAACTAAATCAAACATTACCTATATTATATGGAGGTAGCCTGGGGGGGGACCTCGATATATTATCCATTGCTAGTCAATTAATTAAACGGGCGGTTAAATATACATTCCTTCCACCACTAAATCTTGATAACGCACAACCAGATGAACCTCTCAGAATAACATATGTTCCTAATGTAAATAATGCCCCCCCTCCGATCAGTACTTCATCTAACATAATAGTTGGTTTTATAGTATCAATATTTTTCTTAGTCGGTATTTTTATTATTATTGCGACGATTACAGGAATGACTAACATAATCACAGGTATCAAAAGAATATTTAATATTAGAAGTTCAAATAATCAAAATGGTCCAAATGACCCAAATAATCCAACCACAAACGACTCAAATAATCAAAATGGTCCAAATAATCCAACCACAAACGACTCAAATAATCAAAATGGTCCAAATGGTCCAAATAATCAAAATGGTCCAAATGGTCCAAATAATCAAAATGGTTCATATGGTCTAAATGACCTAAATGATCCAAATGAACCAAATAATCAAAATGGTCCAAATGGTCCAAATGGTCCAAATGGTCCAAATGATCCAACCAGGAAAAAAAGAAACAGAAATAATACTAATAATAATAATAATAATAATAATAATAATAATATTAATAATAGACGACCTAGAAAAAAAAGCAAAAAAAACAAAAAAAGCAACAATACGTCATTATCTTTAAGAGGAATTAAAAAACAAACTAAACAAACTAAACAAATTCAAAAATTTTATAAACAAATTATAAAAATAGTAAAAACGATTGAAACACAATTAACAGAAAAGATGAATAAAGCAAGTTCAACACCTATTATATTAACTATGACTAATTTTATAAAAGAAAAAATAGATAATGATATTGATGTTGATAGTGAATTTATTGATTCTGTAATGGAATTGTTAGATGGATTATCTGATAGTAATAACCCTATTATAGAAGAATTAAAACGTACAATAAATGAAATGAAGAAAAGCAAACAATCCGACCAAGAAACAGGCGAATTAACTATTGAAGAACTTAAATTAAAAATAGAAGAATTGGAATTAGAAAAAAGCTTAGGAGTTGAAGATACTGAAGGAAAATTATCAGAATTACAAAATGCGTTAAATGTTAAAATTGTTGAATTATCACTTACATCTGAACAACTGGCTGCCAAACAAAATAATGCTAACCAATTAAACGAAGCACTAAATAATCTTCAGAAAAAATATAATGCAGAAATACAACTACAAGTTATAGATAACTTAAAAATTAGACAAAAATTATCTAAAGGTATTACTAATAAAGCTATGCTTAGAGGTAAGGCAAAATACCATAGTGAGAATTATAAAAAAATTATTTCTGAAGCACAACTTAATGCAGAAAAAGCAAAACAACAACGAAACAAAATACAACAAAAATATAATAAATTAATTCAACAACAAGTTGTAGATAAAATAGCAAAGATGGTTAATAAAAAAAAAAGAACACAACAAAATGCAATCAGAAAATGGAAAAATTCTGTTTCTAAGAAAAAAAATATTAGAAATAGGTTAGCTGAACGTGTATCTAAAAGATCATTGATAAAGGGTCTAACACAGAGAGTAAATAATTCACAAAAAGATGTATACGAATTATCAAATGGTATTCTAAAGATGCACGATCATCATATAAATTTACGAAAAACAGACAGAAGAAAATTTAATGCTATACAAAGTGCTAGAAATGCGACTTCAAAATACGCTAAAAAATTAAGAAAAAGATTAAGTAATAAAAAACTCGCTAAAAAGGCGGCGTCAAATTTTATCGCAAAACACACTAAAACATTAAGTAATAAAAAAATAAATAATCTAAAAAGAACACAAAGAAAACAAAGTGCTAAAAAGGCGGCGTCAAATTTTATCGCAAAACACACTAAAACATTAAGTAATAAAAAAATAAATAGTCTAAAAAGAACACAACGCGCTAGAAATGCGGCGTCAAAATTTATCGTATCGTCCATAATAAAACAAAGTAATATAAAACATGAGGAATTAATGAATAAATATGCTAAATTATCTGAAAATAATGATTTTATTAATAGAGAATCATCAGATTTAAAGAAAGACCTTTTAGAATTAGATACATTATTAACAGATCAAGAATCTGAATTAAATACTAAAGATGAAACAATAAAAGAAATGCACAAAAAAATATTAAGTTTAGAAAGTAAATCAAACTCTCAACGAGAAGAAGTGCAGGATTCGTTAACCAAGATAGAAGAAACTAAATTAAAAATGAAGAGGTTAGAACAAACAATAGTTACGATTAGAAAAAAAAATGATGAATTAAGAAAAGAAAAAGATAATGCTAATTCAACACAAAAAAATACAACTTTAGAAATTACCACAAGAAAAATTCAAAAAAATATTGATAAAATAAAAGAATTAGAAGCAGAATTACAAAATCAAATAGCATTACATAATTCAGCAGCAGAAAATGCTAATGAGGAATTAACAAGATTGAGTAGCAACAATATAATATTAAGAAACTTAATAGACCAATTAAGAGCCGAAATAGAATTAAAAGATGCTATCAGAAATGCTAATAATAATATTGTACCAAAATCATCTACAGAGATTGGTGTTGGTACAAATGTAATGACTTCAGCAATAGGTACACAAACAGAAGAAGAAAAAAGTATAGAAAGAAATAGTGAGTATTTAATAAGAAAAATTCACGAATTTGGTAAATTATTATTATATTATGAAGCAAATTCTGAGAAAATACATCTTCTAATAAAAAAGATGAATGAATTACTAAAAAAATATGATCAGGAGGGAAAAACTAAACTAATTATTCCCCATATTAAAGAAATAATAATATTACGAAAGATGCATAAATTTGATAAAAATAATTTTTTATTAAATTTAAATACTAAACAAATTAATGCGATTTTAAATCAATTAAAAAAAAATTTTTATAATTTATCTGACGAACAGAATGAACAATTTAAACAATCATTTCAAGATTTATATGGAAGTTTTAATTCTATGATACCAAAATTTGCTATTGTTAAAGAATTTGATAAATTACATAATATATTAGACGAAATAGAAATTGAATTATAAATTATTGTTGAGAACAATTTACCACATTTTCATCAGAAGTATGATGTAAATGTTCAGTATCATTATCACTATCTGAATCAATATTATTTGATTCATTATAATCTACAACAATAGATTCTATTACATTATTTTTATTTATTATAGTATTATTTACTGGAAGTAATTTTTTTAAATAAGTTTTTCTTTGTTCAGATAATTTATTTGGAAAAACAATCTCAAATTCTATTATTAAATCATTATTTTGATCCATACCTTCTCCTATAATTTTTTGTTTCATTCCAGGATGAATAACTTTTGTTAATGAAACTAAAAGTTCCCTATTATCCATATGTTTTACTAAAAATTCAACATTACATAAAGCTTCAGATAATATTATTTTTTTCTTCATAGTTAAATTATTTTTATCTCTAGAAAATATAGGATGTTCTTCAACCATAATATCTAATATTAAATCACCTACTATATTAGTACCAATAGTTTCATCTCCACCATTTTTAACCACAATTTTACTACCAGTTTGGATATTTTTGGTTAATTCTATTTTTATATTTGTATCTTTAATAATATATTTATTACCATTACATTTTTTACATAATTCATTTGGTTTAATTATTTTACCCTTTCCATTACATTTATAACATTGAGTAGTTGATTGCGAAATCATACCAGGTCCAATTTGAACTACTTTAGTTATATGACCTTTTCCTTCACAACTATCACAATTTAATATAGATGATTTATACATTCCACCTGTTCCATCACAATCATCGCAAACACACTTTTTTTTAAAATTAAAATTTAATGATGTTTCATTATAAATATCATCCAATTTTACTGGAACACGTTCAAGTCTATTTTTTACTCTAACAGAACGTTCATTTCTTGGAAACATATTTCCAAACATACCACCCATACCACCCATACCACCCATACCACCCATACCTTCAAAATTAGAACTTTGTGATTGTGATTCATTACCAAACATACTTGAAAATATATCAAATGGATTAATATTAGGTCCTCCCATATTTTTAACTGCATCTAAACCAAATTTATCATAATTATTACGTTTTTCTTTATCACTAAGTATATCATAAGCAGCTGATATTTCTTTAAATTTATTCTCAGCCTCTTTATTATCTGGATTTCTATCCGGATGATATTTTAATGCTAATTTTCTATATGATTTTTTAATTTCTTGGTCTAAAGCAGTAGGTTTTACTTCTAATACCTCATATAATTTAGTATCTTTTGATGTATTATTAAAAAACATTATTAAATTTAATAATATTAATAAACTTTAAATAAAAATAAAATTAGAATTATAATTTAATCATTATAGTAAAAACTACACTTATTAAAAGACATATTTTGAATATTTTTTTTTTGTTTATCATATTGACCACCAATATTTGATATAAATGTAGGATAGTATTTATTATTATGTTTATACATACTACATTCGGATTTATCATAATGATAATTATCAGAACCAGGGTTTGGTTCTAAACCAAATGATACACCATATACTTTTTTATTATTATTATTATAAGATTTTACTAATTTACCTGTAGTTATATCTTGACAATGAAATTTTAATCCTCTCATACCTTCATTATCATACATTCCTTCTACTTTATATATAGCTGAATTTTTAGGACAAGAAAAATTATGTTTTTCTATACCTTTAGATTGATTATTATAATCTCCTAGAGTACCAGCATTTATATTATTAGATGTAGAACCAAAATTACCTATATTATGTTTATGTTTTTTATGAGTTTTATTCCTATCATATAAATATTGAATGGCAATAACTTTATTTGTATTCTTATTATAATTTACCATAACACCTATTATAGGTTTATCATTATTATTTGTTTTATTTTTTTGTTCAGCAGATATATTGTTTAATCCAAACCTTCTACAATATTGTTCATTATTACATGAAATTCCTATAATATTATTAGTTATATTTCCACCATTATTAATATCATTTTTACTATTAATATTATACCACCCTTTTTTCATTTTTTCTAATTTATCAAAATCTATTATAGTATCTTCATCATCTTCTATAATTTCCTTTTTAAATATTTTTTTATCTCTAACAAAATTACCTATTTTTCGTGTAGAAATATCACAATTATCATTTTTTCCTGGTATACCTCTAGTTCCTCGTTTACCACTTTTACCTTTAGCGCCTTTTTTAGATTTAATGTATTTATAGTATGTCTTATAAAATAAAAATATACCTAAATTAAATATAAAAAATAGTAGTAAAATATTTAATACCATATTTAAATATGGATCTGTATTGCTTTTATCAAAATGAAGTTTTAAAAAATGAGAAAAAAATATACTAATAAATAGTATTAATATTGATATAGATCTATATGTTTTCCAACTTATATTAGAAAATTGAAAATCCTTTTGTTCTTCTATTTTATTATTTTCTATGTTTAATTGTGGCATTTTATTAAATTCATTAACTAAATCATTTTTAACTTCAGTTTTAATTCTAGCAAACTCTTGACTTATATTAGAAAAATCAATATTTTCATCCATTAATAATAAAATATATTTTATTTTATTATTTATGTATTTCTACAACATATACTATATCCATTAGATAAATTACCTGATTTTTCCCAATCATTAGGACATCTTGGAGGTTCTAAATGTTTATCAATTAAACATATATTCTTATTTTCTATACTATTTGGATTTTCATCAGATAATTCTGCTAATCTATATAAATTTAAATGTTTAAAATTATCATTTCCTTCTATATTTATATCCAAATTTTGTTTAGTTTGTATATTATCACCCAATTGTGAAAGATAAAGTTTATTATTATTTATATATGGGTCATTAATCTTTTTATTACTACAACATAATTTATATTTACTACTTTCATCTAATAATTCATCGTTATATAATTCTTTATTTAAACAATCTTCACCAGAACAATTACATTCTTTTTCATTAGAAGTAATAAAACATAATCCATGTCTAGAATTATTATCTTTATATGTTATTATTTCACTACCTGATAAATAATCTTCTGATGGAGCCTCAGGACATCGCTGTCCATCATTATCCATATCTATAGTTTTCATTTTTTTAGATAGTTCTGTTTCTTGTATTACTACTTTTTCTTTAATAGAAGCACCTTGTAAAATATTTGGTTTAGATATAAAACTATCATTTTTAAATTTAGATATATAAGTGTCAAAATGTTCATCTAATAATTGATAATTCATACATACTATTTGACATCCGGTATCCCATAAATATGTTGGATTATAATTTTTAGTATATAAATCAGTAATTGATGCGGATTCAATCGGTGTTACTATAGTTAAATTATTTTTATTATAATTTTTTAATGTTTGACCATCTATTTTTATTACATCAGGATTAAATGTATTGGGATCTAATGATTCATAACTTATTTTTTTTAAACTTTCTTTATTCCAAGAATAATTTACAAATTCTTCCAAATCAGAATGTTGATAACCATTACTAGTAAATATTAATAATTTTCTTTTTAAATATTTAATTGGAACTTGACCTATATTTACCTTACCATAAGTATATTTATTCGATAATAAGTATCGTCTTAAATGAGTATAAATATTATTGCGAATTTTATTTAAACATGTTAAATTTCCATTTACATTTAAATTTAACATAAGTATAAATGGATCTTCAAAATTATTTACATATCCAGCATTAAAACATATTGTAGATATTAATTTACATAAATCTTCAAATGGAACTGTATTTAATGATAATTTCCATTGTCCTTCTTTTATTCCACTAGATATTACTGGGTTTGCTTCTATTCCCATACTATCATTAAACAAATCAACATATATACTTCTTACACCATTAGTTATAATTTTTTCCGTAATAGATAAATCTATATAATTAAAAAATTGGTTATTCCCCATATAAGGTCTAAAAGCACTAGCAATATAAAAATCACATAATTTTAAATCACGTTCTTTATTTAATTTTGAAGTAACTATAACATAGTCATCAATTGGTTTCATATCATATAATATTTTTGAAATTTTATATGATTTTGATATTGTATACGCAATATAAATAGAAATAAATAGTATTATTGATAATATTATAAGATTTCTATATTTTAATACTTCATTCATTTTAGAGTTTTGTAATGTTCTAGGTATGACCGATGTATTCATCATTAATATTTAAACACATATTAATTTTAAAATTAATTAATATTTATTTTTAAGTTTTTATTTAAAATTATATATTTATATAATTATAAATGACTGAAATAATTGAACCAATATTATCTGATGAAAATCATAGATATACTTTATTTCCTATAGGATATAAAGAATTATTTAATTTATATAAAAAAGCTTTAGCATCATTTTGGACACCAGAAGAAATTGATCTATCAAAAGATATGAATGATTGGAAAAAACTTAGACCAGAAGAACAACATTTTATTAAAAATATATTAGCATTTTTTGCTGGAAGTGATGGAATAGTTCTTGAAAACTTAGCTGTTCGATTTATGAATGATATTAAAATACCAGAAGCAGCTTGTTTTTATGGATTTCAAATAGCTATGGAAAATATTCATTCTGAAACATATTCATTATTAATTGATACCTATATTAAAGGTAATGACGAAAAACATCATTTATTTAACGCTATTGATACTATTCCTTCTGTAGCTAAAAAAGCTGATTGGGCTATTAAATGGATTAATGATAAAGAATCCAGTTTTGCTAAACGTGTTATTGCTTTTGCTATAGTTGAAGGTATATTTTTTTCAGGAAGTTTTTGTGCTATCTTTTGGCTTAAGAAACGTGGGTTAATGCCAGGTTTAACATCAAGTAATGAATTAATTAGTCGTGATGAAGGAATGCATACAGACTTTGCTGTAGCAATTTATTCTCTTTTAGAAAATAAATTGGATTTTGAGACAATAAAAAAAATAATAGAAGAAGCAGTAAATATTGAAAAAGAGTTTATTATTGATTCAATTCCATGTAAATTAATTGGAATGAATTCAGAATTAATGGGTCAATATATAGAATTTGTAGCTGATAGATTATGTTTACAATTAGGATATGAAAAAATATATGGTGTTTCAAATCCATTTGATTTTATGGAAATGATTTCATTAGAAGGAAAAACTAATTTTTTTGAAAAAAGAGTCATGGATTATTCTAAAGCTAATATTGGATCACAAAATATAAATGTTCATAATTTTGATCTTAATGCCGATTTTTAAAAATAACTAAAATAATTATCATTTGTTATATTTTCTAGATTTTTTTATTTTTTTTACTTCTTTATGTTGTGCCTTTAATTTTCCAATTAATTTTTTGTTACCTTTATTTAATTTTAATTGTGTTTTTGGAATATGTTGTTGAGTTGTTATCATTAAATTTTCTTTACCTCCACTTTCTCCTAATTCGAATAGTCCCATATTTTTACTTATAATAGTACCTTCGTCTTTTTTATTAAAACATTTTAAAAATTTTTGACCTGATAAACCTTTACATTTAAAATAATTTATTTTATCTAAATATATCTCAGGTGCGTCTTTATAGTATTGTTGAAAATAACGATTATGATTATATGTTTTTTTTGCTAAAGGTTTTTTAGGATTAAAATTAGGTGAAGTTATCGATCCAATTAATGTAATTTCCCTATATTTGACTGTTTTTAATGAATTAAACAACAATGGTGATAATGAATCTTTAGGCATATTTCCTTCATTTGCTTGTAAAATAGTTGTTTCTTCTAACCAATTTAGTGGTTTAGATAAATATGATAATATAGATGTATTTGTTCCTCCATATGGGGTTAAGTTTATATTATAATCACCAATGAATTGATTTGCAGATCTAGTTATAGGATTAATATTTTTATTTAATTTTTTCCATTCATACATAACTTGTTCAATTCTAGGAGATAATTTATCATTTAAATCTACATCTAATGGTGGTTTATATGTTAACCAATCTATAGGATTCGGTAAATGTAAATAATCAGCATTTCGTACAACTAATGATCCTGATGGTAATACAGTTACAGCCATAGCGTGACCAGGATATACTATAACACCACTAATAACATCATTTTCTTTTATCAATTGTTTTTGTAAGGCATAATTTCTATCTTCTACTAATTTTAGATGAATTATATCAAACATTTCTTGTGTAGAAACATCTATATTTGTTTGATTTAATATATTGGTTGTACCAAAAATATCTTCTGGTATTCCAAATATAGTTGTTGCTATTGATACAGAAAGTACAGCAGCATAAGGAAAACCCATTCCAACTGCACTACCAGGATGAAGTGTATCTATTTTAAGTTTTTTATTATTTTTGTTTGTGAATTTTGGATGTATTCTTGAATCTTCAAGTCCTAAATTAAGATAATATTTTAGATGTTTAAATTTAGTATTAGTATTATTATTAGTATTACTTATATCTTTAATTTCTTTAATTTCCTCAGTTAGTTTCGAAACATCTGCTATATTCATTAATAAACTACTATATTCATGATCGTTTAATAATCCAGCTGATACTGCAGACTGTACCGCACAATAACCAGTTACATATGTATGTGATGGATTATTAGTATTTAGTTGCCAATTATATGTAAGTTCATGCTGTTCTTTATAAGTTAATGGATCTTTACCTATACCAACTGTATTATGTATTTCTTCTACAAAATCATCAAATGGAATTCCTACTGAGGCTACTTGTGCTTCAGCAGTTCTCATAGATGTTAACATAATCATTAATAAAGTTCCAGCTATTTTAAATTTTGATATCATACCTCTAATTATAGATATTTGTTTGAAGTTGGATTTTTTTGTTTTTTTATGTTGAAGACTTTTTCTATGACGTTTTTTCTTTTTACCCTTAGTTTGTTTTTTCTTTTTACCCTTAGTTTTTTTTTTTTTTTTTTCACCATTTTTTTTTTTTTTT
>Ga0206131_10004237_pt1 | contig 15870 bp, 14 predicted proteins | sample Helgoland_Spring_FD_148636 | JGI IMG/M metagenome (GOLD analysis project Ga0206131, IMG submission 148636) | Pelagic subsurface seawater microbial communities from Kabeltonne, Helgoland, North Sea - Helgoland_Spring_Bloom_20160517_1 | ecosystem: Environmental > Aquatic > Marine > Epipelagic ...
GGAATGGCTCCCGTATTCAGTACTCCTCTCTGCTTATCAGAGTAGTACTGATTTAGGCCAACGTTGCTTGTGGAACTTGGGAACAAGGAACTCATCCCGAAGAACGACCTCTGTAGGTCATAGTATCTCGGCTTATCCGTTATCCCATTTACGACTGACTTTCCAAGTCTATCCATCTCGAACCTTATGAGCTCCGACATGACCAAAGACGCTTCCATCTCGAACACTTTTATAAAATATATTTTTTGAAAGAACTGTAACTTCTTTATCGATGCGAAACGCAAATCTCTCTTTTGTATGTCTTTGAAGTTCTGGCCCTTAAAGAAGTCTTCTCTTTCTTCTGCGTTGGACAATCTAAAAGCAACCGATTGTAATCCAAACTTCTCTCTACTCTGTGATGCTACGCTTATTGGGTCGTACCCCTCGTTTGGTATTCTAACACTAGAATCTCCAACAGTTGGGACATCTCCTATCATAGATCTCTTCGTATCCTTATCTATTGGTCTATACTTATCCATGCCGATTTGCATGGAGTTGAGAGCGTCCATAACGTCTTTTGGTGGAACTATCCCATCAACATCTATCATTCTTTGGTATGCCTCTACACACTGTTCTAAAAATACGTACCAATATCGTTCTCTAACAATTCGAACTTTCTTATTCGAAGCGAAAGTTCCAATCTCTTGCATTTCCTTTTTCATTTTGCCCGCGATATACATGGACATAGATTTATCAAAGTTCTCGTTTCTTATTTGCAAGTTAGAAAATAAACCGTAGCCCTTTATGAAGTACTCTCCGATGTATGTTCTAATCGTTGTTCTCACAACACCATCGAGTTTTGCTTTGTTCTTGCTATCTAGAAGAAGATGAAATGGCTTCTCAGTTACACAATCTCTAGGTTTGCCCAATCTAGGGTCTGTCTTTAAAGATGAGCTGAGATTCTTTACTCTATCTGATATATCTTTCATTCCGAATAATCCCGGACTTTTTGGATCACACCCTTCTGTGTCTCCGAAGGCTTTCCTACCCAATTCTACCCAACCTGAGAATGACCTAGGCTCAACGAAGAATGGGGGATTATTATAGCTTCCGCCATACAAATCTGGACTTAGTGGGATTATTCTGCTGCTAGCATACGTACCTAGCTCACTTGGATTACCAGATGGAGTATATACAAAAGATTCCTTAGTCAGGTCATCTGATACATATCCAAATTTATAACCTACCGGGAGGCCATCAGATCTTGAGTCATCTGTTAGAATAGATTCAACTATACCATTATTTAATACTTCAAATGCAGATGCATATAAATCACTATAACTTCTGCTATTTGGTAGCTTACTATTCATAATTTTGTTGAATAGGGCTTTCCTGGGATCCCTCTTATCGTTGGCGTTGAGTTGAAATCCAAATGATTCCATTAGCGAAATCTCATCAGAAGATGTCGGAACAGGTGTGATGAAGTCAGCTTCTGTTACCAAATCTCCATCTACCTCTTCTTTTACTCTGAGTCCGTAATCAAATACGTTTTTGGCTGTCTTATTATTGTTTGAAATTACCCTCAAGAAGTATGTAAAGTCATCTGAGGAATCTCCAAAAGAGTATGTAGTCTTATTTGCTGTGGTATCGATATCGTACTCTATACCTCCGACATCTTCAAGCCCAAGTATCTGTTTTCGTTGCTTTAATGCTACAGTATCAGGATAGATACCAATAGCTGCACCAGCATCCGTTCTTAAATCCATTAGCCACTGTCCGAAATTGCCCTTATTTGAATATCTAAGATCTCTTTCTGATTGTGAGTTTTGATAATTGTGATTGAAGAATTTGCGGAAGCCTCTGACGAACTCTCGGTTACCTTCGACATCAGCCATAGCCTCAGACAATATTCCGCCCTTACTAAAGAAGCTATTAGTCAGTGATCTTGATATGTTATTAAAAAATGCTTCGGTAAGCTCATCTTCTTGTTCTTTATCAAATTGGCTTTGGGACCTATCGTTAAATACGTTATTCGGATTGCATGCATCTTTTAGCATTTCGTTTGTTGCTGCTCCAATGAAGGGTCCATCTGTTTGATTATCTCCGACGATATCTAGAACGTCAGACAGTGCCTTTTCTGTCTCTTCGTTCAACTTATCTACCCAACCGGCGGCTTGTTCTGGTGTTAGTCCCTGTGATTGTAATATATTATTACGCATGTCGTCCCACTCGTTCAACTGGTCGTTTGTAAGACATAGAGCTGGGGAGAACGGAAGGTTTGGGACACCTGCTTCTAATAATTCTTTTATCCTATCTCTATCTTCTGGTGCTAAGAAGCTACCTAGATTTCGGAAGAAGTACGCTACCTGCGTAGGATCCCCGAGTAATACTTCCATCTCTGGACTCATTGCTACTATTACTGTAGCTACTCTATTGTTGAACTGCTCATTCTCCTCACCCTCATCAGCTACCATTGCGCCCAAGAACTCTTCGGTTGAAGCGACAGATGAGATAATGTTAGCGACCTTTGCCCCAGAACCTTCATAATCTAATCCTGCGTCAAAAAGCACAGGAGAAAATAGTGCATCGGCCAAAGCCTTTGCTCTTTCTTCTGCTGATGAAGGATCTTCTCCGTCGTTACAGAATGCTTCATTTAGAGCGTCCAAGAAGCTATTATACTTATTCTTTAGATTGTCTCCTAGGTCTCCAGTGATAGCATCTGCTGCTGCAGCACCAAGTGCCTCTAGGGCATTACACAATGCACTCTCGAGAAAGGACATAAGCTTTTTGAGAATCTTAATTGCAATATCTGTGGCTAGCTTTATCAACGCCTCTCTAAATATTTCCAAGAAGCCAGACTCTGCCCAAAATCTGAAATTGATGCTGGGTATTTGTATTTTAGGCAATGTTAGTCCGAGATGAGGATCACACACGTCCAAAGAGAGAGTTTTTAGAAAATCTCTTGGTGATGGTTGAAATATTGGTGGAATAGGACAGTTTGAAGTAAACTCGCTTATCTTATCTGTTACAAATCTAACAACAGGGTAATTATTCATTTTCGCAAAGAGATCATCTAAAGCGAATTCTCTTAGGATGGACTCGATAGCAAAGTCAAAAATAACATCGTATACGTTATCGACTTTTACCCCAAGAGAGGTTTCTTCAAATGACTTGGCTGCTTCCTCATAACCATTTGGTTCTGCATTATTTGTTGTATCCGGAGAAGCAAATGCAGTAGTCATTCTTAGTATTGATTTATCAAGCTGTCCTTTGAAATCACTACGTATCCTAACCCCACGAAGAGTACTAACCAACCTTCTTTCCTTAGCTTTCCTAGCATAGTCATCATCGCCTTTGAATATTCTTTTTTCAAAATCATATGTCTTTGCAAAGGATTTTAAATCGTAGTTTTTTTCGCCTTTGCCTCCGAACCATACATTGAAAACTTCCTTGTCTTGACTTGAAAGGTCTTCCCAAGGATTATTGTTCGAATAGATGTCTATCATATTCCTAACAAGCATCCTTGACTTGACTATGTCTCCCATTTTCTGCGATCCACCATCAACCTTCTTTAACTCAATAAGGTCAGATAGGCTTATGTCTCCGAAGTTCTTTTCTATCTCCGCATTAAGATCTGCCCTGAATGAAGAAGGTAGTCCATTCAGAAATAGCCCGAATGTATTAATTTCCATAAATTCAAATGACTTCTCAACAAGAATACCAATAAATCTATCGAACGATACACCACCTAAGAGGCACTCCAAAGCTTTTCCCGAAACCTTGGTCAAACCACAGATACCAAAGGCAGATATAATCTCTCTTATATCCAGATTTGAGTCTCCATTGATAGAATCTTTGAAGCCCTGTATGAAAGTGCTACCGGGGTTTTTTAAGGTTTCACGCTTAGCATCTAGGTATTCTTGATAATGAGGAGATTGTTGTATCTTGTTCCCAATATTTGGATGTCTCAATGATCCAATTTCCAGATTCTTGTGCTTGGTTGCAGCAAATTCCACTGCCTTATCTTTTAGTTCAGACTCATTAGATACCGAAATAGATCTAGATTCTTTAGTGACCCTATCTCCATTGGAGTTTTTGTATTTGTATGATGGCGTATCAAATGAGATTGGCTCTAAGTCTTTTGTTTTAATTACTTGAAACAATGTGTTCTTGTTTGTACCTTTTGGTAATGTATCGCTTTGAAGCATAATAGAATACGCTTTATTCTCATATTCTTTTTGATATCTCGCAATCATTGAAGCTTTTTTCTCTTCGCTAAATGATGGTTCTTTAGAATTCTTTACCCAAGGTGCAGGCGATCCTTTAGACGCATCTGCTAGCTCTCGGCAAGCGTTCTTCGCCATTTCGCTTTCCAAATACGAAAACGCCGATAGAATTTCTTTTGCAAGTGAGTCAATGACCTTTCCATTACCAATTCCAAGCTCATTCTCTAGTAAGCATGCTAGCCCTGTACGAACATCTTCAATGTTTCCCAAGCTACCATGATCAACAACATAGGCGGGGTAGAAATGGTCAAGAGTGAACTCCAACCAAGGCTTTGTCTCTTTGGATGTAATATCATTGATTACTTGATCTAAATTGCTAAGGAAATTGAATATAACAGCCATTTTAGGCTTACGCAGGACATTTCCTCTCTTCACTTTCAGTTTTTGATATTTATTGCATCCATCGTCAGGCATTGCGAATATCGCCTTTAAATCAAAAGGTTTATCATTACTCTTGAATACTAGTTTAATCTTCTTGGCTCTTTTTGCCCTGAACCATCCCGGCCTGCTTATCTTTGCAAAGCCATCATCAGATAAGACATCATTTAGTTCCTGTTCAAAGTTGTTAAGTGCGTCGATAGCTTTCTTGTAACTTATTCTAGCAGTCATATCGTTTTCCTCTCGGATAACGAATCCTGCACCAGCATTTTGAGCAGATCTATAGAATATCTTGTATGTTCTGAGAGTCCATTTCAATTGTTGTAGTTTTCGATTCAAACCATCGACAGATAGTATTATCTCTCCAGCGCCGGGAGTATCATCTTCGCTTCCAGTTAGAACTTCTTCTTCAGAGCCTATGCTATCAAAGTTGAATGCAGGTATAGCTACCAAATATGTTGTACCAAGTATTCCAGATCTAATATTGCGGTATGAGTCTTTGATGTACACAGAGTTCATAACTTTGACTCTTGAGGCATCATTTAGAGCCTTGTCTAAATCTACAAGTATCCTATTTCCACCAACTTCCAGCACAGGTGTGTTTGATGTTGATTGTTTGACTGCGGACTCATTCTCAAATACCCTAACATGATACTCGCATTCTTTCTCATTCAAATATGAACTTTCAATGTTCCACCAGAAATCCTCAAGCGTAAAGTTTGGATTTGGAAAGCATGTTGGGCATAAATCTTCATCAACTGTATCGACTTCCAACTCGGTCACTTCACAGTCGCTTGTTTGGTAGCTTGAGTACTTCTTTTCTATTTCAGACATGCTTTAATCCTTATGTTGTGAATACATGCTTACTATTGATATAAACAGTTCCAAAATTCTCATTTAAATAGTTAATTTTTAGTAGTTCTAAGTTCTTATTAAAAAGAGACCGAGAGGCTAACGCTACTGTCGCCTTAGTTTGAATAAAGGCGGTTACTGGGGTATATGAACTCGGAGCCAAGGCTACGGGGACAAATGGAGGTACAGGTAAAGGTGCAACAACGTGTGTATGTGAGGCAAGAGCCAAGTCCATCTTCTGTATCATAGATGCATTATCTCCGACCATCGATGAAAGCTGCCCTATGGCCTCTAAAATCTCTTCTAGGCAGTTAGCTAGATTATCTCCCTTCGGTATCGCTTGGAGCTGCTTAGAGGGGCTCCTTAACTTTGCAAATGGCCTTAAGAAGTTGATCGACAACTTACTACTATCATCTGTGTAATTTCCTGCAATGAGTGATATGGTTCCAACATCTTCATTTAAACCACCTGTGGATAATCTCTCTCCATCTTTACCAAGATTTGCGAACTTTGCTCTTCCTGTAACTATCTTTATATCCCTCCTAGCATGAAAACGTAAGGTGTCTGCTTTAATACCAACCGTTGACCTTCCCGGCCTTGCTTGTCGTGGAGTATCTGCTAATCCCATGTAAGCATCAATATCGGCCTTCTGTGAGATATAGACTCTTGCTGCATCAAGAGCAAAGTTTGGATTAAGTATTGTGTCTTCGTTTGGGGGACCATATTCTCCGTTCTTATTCTTGAATGAAGATCCTAAGCCGGCTATGAGATCAATCCTCGCGGCTTGAGTTCCACCTTTACCGCCAAAGCCAGAATATAGATTTCCGGGCCTATCACGACCTAGTATGACGAAGCAATTGTTCTGCCCTGCGATCATCTTCTCTGATGAAGCTAATTCATACGTTGGGATTGATTCATCAATTGGTTTGTTAGCAATTCCCTTCCGCTTTCCTGTCTTATCTAGGGACTCAACGAGGTCTTGATTCTTTACTCTCGTTTGGTTTTGTATTTTCTTGTTAATCATGATTACAGTCCTTTGATTATTTGGGATCTCCTAGTTGATTCCCAATGCCAAGGTTCGGCCTTTTTTCCTTGTTTAGGGTTGGTTGCCCAGTAAGGATTCTCGAAGTCAAACCTAGATGCGTTTGCATATAACCACTCATATTCATCCTGACCAAATAGAAGTTTTTTCCTGGAATTGCCTACGAAGAAATGAATATCAACCGCTAGTCCCCAACCATGATTCGATGTTCCGGGCTTGGCTGCTTTACTAGAATCCTTTTCCCAGAAATACACTTGTCTCTCGAACGTTCTCATACCTGTTCCGCCCAACTGTGATCCCGGGAACTCTGAGGCAAATGCAGCGGCCATTTTATCATAATCCTTAACTACCTCTGTTAGCATTGTTGGCTTGTTTGTTTTTCCATTTACTGCTCTGCTAGATAGCTTGTTTGGGATTAAGCCATTCTTAACGAGCTTTCCTCTATAGGATGAATTACTCCCAGTATATTCTCTCTCTAGTGGTTTGAAGTTTGAATTTTCCTTAATTGGTTCTCCCAATAACCACACGCTGTTGCCTGAAAATAGAGATGAATAAGATACTCCGGTATCAGCTCCAAGCAGGGCCATGTATCCGGGGTGAAGCATTGATATTGTGGGCTCCTTGAATCTTAGATTCTCTGCTGTTCCCTCAATGATGGATCCATTCTCATAGTAGCACTCAACTATCTGCCCGAACTCTATTTTGACCTTGTTCGAGGTTGAAAAGTCAGACCTAGCCTTGAAAACTTGTAATGAGTTGTATAATGCAAGCGCAGCAACTAGCTCAGTACCAGTTGTTCCCAATAGCACAGGTAGGGAGTCTCCCATGATTGGGAAGGGGCTATCAACATATGATACGCTACCGTCTTTAACATCAGAAAACTCTTGATACGTTATTGGCTTTATTGTTATTTCTAAGAACCCTGCTGAGCTTTTAGATTCTCCTGTCGTCTTGGAGTTGCCGGCATTCTCTTCTTCTTCAAAAGAAGATAGGCATACGCCATAGAACAAGCCTTCTGTGAATTTAGATTCATACCTTTGTCTAGCTAGGGTATCGTTCCTGTAGGACATAGCATCAAAATGCTCTGACCCATTGTTAACAAAATTTCTAAAATCAAGTTTGGTCATTTTTGTCTCCCGAATGTTGGATCTCGTCAAATATTTTATTGAAATCCTTCTCGGTCAACTCGTCTTCTTTACTACTTTTACCAAGTAAGCCGCAGATCTTAACTAGTTGCTCATTTGATCGCTGAAGTGTTTCAACGTATTTCGCTAGTGTTCCGCCCATATCTCTATGTAGAGAAGGGTCTTTAGCCAAATATCGCATAGCATCATCTAATAGCTCTCGAGTTGTTTCCCGATCGCTATTGAGATTGTCTACTGCGTCTTTTATATATTTCTCATTATTCATATTGTTAATTAGTTGTTATTTAAATTTTGCCGTTATTCCAATCATCTCGGAACTCGCCATATCGACTCTTCATCTTATTTAGCTGTGTTACAATTTGTTTTGTATTCATACCTGTGATCTCTCTCAGATATAGATAAATTGCTTTCTTATTAAATATTTGAATCTCATCAACAGAATCAAAAAGGATCATGACTGCATCATAGACCTTCTTCTCTTTTTCTTTCGAGAAGTCAACTCTCCATGTTTCCATTTCCTTCTTCAGCTCTCTAATTCTTTCATTACGAATCTTCTTAGCCTGATATGACTCGGTTTTATCAACAAAGTTTGTCTCCGGGTCACGCTCTGCAATCTCGAAAGGAACTTCTCTCTCGAGCTTCTTTTTGTTCTTCTTTGCCTTATGAATAAACCAGTTCTTTGTAACAACAGAGAAGTATGAGAATGCTTTATACCCCTTTGTAGGATCAAACTTACTAAGTATTGTAGCTAGATATACCTTACACTCTTCGCGAAGATCGTCCACGTCTGGTAGTGTGGTAAAACGGTATGTGAATACAATCTTATCAACCATCTGTGAAAATACTGGCCTGATCACTTTAACATATAACTCATCTCTTTCTTTCAAATCATCAGTAGAAGAGAATCTAATTATTGCTTTTTCGTGTTCCTGCGTAAAATACATGTTTTTCTGTAACTTCTTCCTCGCCATCGGGTTCCTCCAGTTCAATATATTCAATTTCTTCTGCTAGGTCAAGTATGTCTCCATATTGATCTTGCAGTAGGACTCTTAATGCCTTTGTATGGTCTAATAATCCTTTCAGGGTCTCATCGCCGTAAAAAGCATCCATAGAATAGATAGCCTTAAGGTGATTGCCGTATGAGTCGATTATATCGATTAGATCAGAGGCATTGTTCGAAATAGTTACCAACTTTTTTGATTGCGCAACTACTAAAAAAAACAATCCCACATTTGAGATTGCAGACATAGCAAATGCTGCTATAAAGTAATTATTCATTTTTCAACCTCCTTCCTAGTCTTCTTTTGGTTATTTAGGAGTTCTCTGTTTTCTTCTATAGCTCGCCTAACTTTCTCACCAACATCGTTCTTTGATATATGTCGAACTGTCGTTTTTTGAGGTACCCTATAGATACTACTCGACCCACAGGATACACAAGCTTCGAGGTCCTCCATCATTCCATGAAAGACCTCGTTTTCTTCAGAACATTCTTTGCATCGGTAGATGTAACTAGGCACTACTCAAATCTCTCTTTGGGTTCTTCTGTGTCTTCAGTAATCTTCTTGAAACCAACGGGGTTCGTAATAACAAGGTGATTTGAATCATCAACTTGAACATCAAAGTCTCGCAAAAGAGGGACAATATCAGTTTGTTCCAATAGTGCCTTTTGTAAGACCCCCATCATTGCTCCAATTGCTTGGTCAGATAATTTATAAATCATTTTTCTCTCCTTAGAATTATTTAATTTATTATACCATACTTTTAATACATAAGCAAGTGTTTTTTTTATTTTTCTAAAGATAAAATGATTTCATTACAAAACCCTTCATACAATTCTTTATCTGCGAACTTGCTTTCAACTATCGGCTTCAAATCAGTAGCCAACTCAACTGCCTTATCATAGTTCTTAAATACCTTTCGTAGGACCATTTTGTAAGATCCTTGATCAGCATAAGCCCACATAGAATCCTCTTCAATAACTCCACTCCAAACAACATCGGGCATAACGCGATTTAATTTGTGCTTAACTTTTGTAAAATAATCCTTTCCGTTGTGAGATAGGAAATCAAGCTGCCCGGACCAACCAACAGTAATAACTGGTAGAGCAACTCTCGCCGCTTCATACATTGGAAGACCAAATCCCTCTCCATGAGAAATATTGATCAATGCCTTAACCTTACGATCTTCATAAAGGCCTCGCATTTGCCCCTCAGAGAGATCTCCGTGAAGTAGTGATACCGAACACTTACGATTAGGATAAGCGCTCAGAAATGAACTTAACGAGGCTTCAGAGTAATCTCTATCCATACGACTGTTTGACTTACCATTTACTTTTAGTATTAGTCCAACTTCTTGGTCGATGAACTCTTCAACAAACCACTTCACTGTATTTTGTAAATTCTTTCTAAGTCCCATTTGGGAAACACATAGGAAGTTGAAATCAAACTTAGGAGAGAACCCTTCGATCTCCTCCGAAGATACTAGTGGAGTATTCTCCCACACAACACTAACTGGTGTGTTTAGGGTGTAATCACTCTCATCGCCATTGTCTTGTAATAGTACAGCTTTAGATCTTTCATACACATCTTTAGCATGCTGGGATACTACCAATAACTTATCCATCATATTGCCCTTTTCAAGCCATTGTGGTGAAACCTTGGTTGTCTCGATTCCTGCCGTATATCCAATGTTGATTGGGCAGATCTTCTCGAACTCATTCGGTATTGTTATTTGCAATGAAACATCTGGTGTTAGTGTCTTGTTTTCAGATGATAATAACGTAGCAGTTACTCGCTCATCTAGCCATACTCTGAAATCGTCATCGTTCCAAATCCACCCAGTCTGACCCCAAGGGATAGGTTGGATGAAGATATCGAATAGATCTTCTCTAGATCGCAAAGCTCGAAGAGCAAATCTAGATTGTTCTCCGTATCCAGACTGTGATAGAACAGGACCTCTTACAAATATTTTCTTTTTCACTTGTTCTCCCTTAATTTATCAACGAGCCATGAAGATGATTGTGGCTTATCTTTACCGCCAATACCCCATAACATTTGTATTCCCAATTTGTCGCAAAGGTCCATCTCGGGTGTATTTTTCTTCTTTCGGTCTCCACCATTTGCAAAAGCATTTGGTCTATGGATCTTTATCGCTTGATTTGCTGTATCGTCATTATCATTAAAACTAACTACATGATATACTGATCTCATTTCTCTAATTATCTCAGCCCTTTCAGACCAAGGCATAAATACATAACCCTTTTTTCTCATAAGCCAATCGTCAGAGTTTATAGCAACGATAACTTCACCCCATTTTGCTGCATCTTGAAACATTCTTACATGTCCGATGTGTGGAGGGTCAAAACCTCCGGATACCATAATCTTTTTTTTCATTATCCATTGTCCTCTTCATCATCTATACTTGAGCTACCTTGATCTTCGCCCACACTTAGTGATGTAGGATCTACAAACCAGCTAACATCTTCAATCTTTAGCTGGATTTCATCACCATTGGAGTCAACCGCCTGAGCTATTTCATAAATCTTATCAGAGTTACTTTCGTAATATACTTGATTATCAACATCAAAATATTGATGCTCCATACGCTCATTGTGTGGTTTCCGCTTAATCTCTTTTGACTTCTTAATCATACAATCTCCTTATAAATTATACTTGAGTATCCCTTTCTAGTATCCCAAGATCCACATCTCTCATTAACCTCTAACATCAGACTTACCCAACGTTCATTGAAGTCCTTAAAGTTGTAGTTTTGCAAGACATGTCGCCTTCCTCTCTCTCCGAGCTCTTTACGATACTCTCGACCACCATGATACATTTGGTTAAGGGCTGAAAAGAATGACTTCTTAGAGATTCTATCTTCATAAATATATGGTACTTGTTGTGATCCAATAATCGCTTTAGATGATGGATAGATTGGAACACCATTTGGTCCCTCAGCGCCGATGACTTGTTCTTGAAGCCCACCAGTCATAGTAACTATGATTGGAGTAGCACAAGATAGAGATTCTAACGTTGATAGACCAAAACCTTCAGCATCAGAGATATTGATCGTCACATCTGCGAAATTATAAAACAAAGGAACTTTGTCTAATGGTACCTTTTGTGTGGAGAACAATACTTGCCTATCTGTGTCTAAGCCACAACGTGACGCGATAGCGGCTAGATCTTGCCCGTTAGGATCACTAGGAGCGGTGTGCATAATTAGTTGTGCCTTACCGTGCAGATTCTCTTTGTCGAGCCATTCCTTCCACCACCACAAGAGCGTACCAGAGTGTTTTCTACGAGCGTTACGATTATTCCAGAAAGCGATAAACTTATCTCTATCTTCCGCAGCCACCATTGTCTCTCTGGCCTTGTCGATATCCATAGGAACGAACAAGTCCCCATCAACAGCATGTGGAATGTGCCTACAAGGAACATCGGGAGTCACTTCTCTCACAATATCGTCAGTAAGCTTAGAGATGCTTACAATTTGATCATTAGACTCATAGAACTTCTTATTGAACTGTGGAGCGGGGAAGTTGTCCCAAACGTGATAATATACGATTGGACACAAAGGTCTAATCTCATTCTCTATTGCCCATAGCCATTCGTAGAACCGAGGGTCGGTCATCATCCATAAGATGTCTGGTTTCTCGTTACGCAAGACAGAGCGAATTATATCTTGTGTTCCATACCCATCAACGGGGATGACTTTCCAGTCTTCTGAAAAGCCATCGACAACTATAGGAGTGTAATCATGGTGTTTAATTGCTCCACCTAAGGAGATGACTTGGAACTTACCAGTCTTTAATAGTGCTTCTATAACATACCGAGTTTGTGTCCCTACACCAGAAGGGGATAAGGGGTGATCACTCAGTGTTAAGATCTTGATTTTTTTATTTTCCATTTCTAGCCTTTTTTCTATATTTAATATAAAAGACAACCTTCCAGTTGCTATTCTTTAATATAACACGTTTTAAAAGGTAAGTCAAGGCTTTTTTTTATTTATTTTATCTTTTGCAATGCTCCGTATTGTTGAATGGGCATCTGGTGCAAGAACCTCTATTTTTAATCTTAACGCCCTTGTTGATTAACCTACACGCATTTGTTAGTAGCTTCGTAGCGTTGGTGACCTTACGAGGTCCAGATGTGACTCTGAATATTTCAACTTGGTCTTTCTTAGCTGTGCGTTTAAGTAGACCGAAATATGTTTCCACAAGCTCAGGTTCAATATCGTGCTTCTCACAGAAGAACTTCTTATACAAAGTTAGTTGATACCCAACCATCTTGTCGGCCTTCTTCTTTGCGTCCCAACCCCAAGAGCAAGACTTCCAATCGAGAATATGATATTTACCATCTGGTGTCTTCAATACAACATCGATGAATCCCTTAAGGAATCGTTCGAACTTGAGCTCCGTGATAGGCTCATAAATAGCTTCTTCGGATGAATAGACCTCGTAGCCCGGGAACATCTCTTCGAGGGCAGGAGCAATCTTGTCGAAGATCCCACGGCTCTGTTCTCTCATATCAACAATCATCTTATTCTTAGGTTTCTCATCAAGCTTCATTAACTCGACTAAGAACTCCTTATCGAAGTGTAACGGGAAGTCTTCTAGTTCTAGCTTCTTCAGTGCTGATTGCTCACACACAGAGTGTATTGCCGTACCAAAAGCCGTATAGACGTTACCAGTGAATCCTGATATGTTCTTGACGTACTGTAAGTACCACTTATATGGGCACTCAGAGTGTATTCTCAATTCAGAATATGAAATGTGTTTTTTAATAGTAGTCATATGTTCTCCTTTTCAATAGGATAACACACTATAGCATATTAGTCAAGAACTTTTATTCTTTTAGTATCTCAGTCACATTGATCATCTTATTATAAAGTATCGGACAAAGTTCCTTAAATACGGTTCTATCTCCTAGGAATAGTTCTTCGAACCCTTTGGCCCAATATTCACTAATAGAAGTTACCGAGTATGCGCTAGGAAATATGTTAACACAAATCTGACCTAGGGCTTCATATCCAACTGTTTCGTATAAAAATATATCTATATCCCTTCTGTAAGAATGGTCTGTCTCGAATCCCTCAGGTAACATATACTTCTGCGATAGAAGCTGTGCTATTCGTCTTCTCTTTGCTAAGAACTCCGATTCAAGGTTTCCATCATCATAGATGGTTTCCATTTGTCTTTGTTCAAGAGCATGGGATATCTCATGAATCAATGACTCAACCATTTCCATCTCGCTTTCTTGTTCATTTGTGATGTAGATCGCTTCGTCTTCATAAAATGCTTCAATGTCTCTTTTTTTCATTTCCGGAAAAGATCCAACATATATGACCTCAATACCACCAAGGAGATAAAATGGGACCCTAGAAGAAATATAGTCAAATACGAAAGAAGCGTCAATATCCTCAGGTAGCTGGTCTTTAATATAGATATCAATATCCCCAACTTTGTGATGATCCTTCATTCTCTTTCCTTTCTTCATTGATTCTTCAAGCCACATGGCTATCTCCTAGGTATTAAAATTTTATAGTAACTTCGCTGCTTCTGTTGCTAGCTTGGAGCGCTCACCTTTTCTGAATGTAATGTGTCCAGTCAAGTAGCTTGATTTCAACTTCTCAACAGCATATGTAAGACCATTGGAGACCTCATTTGTGTAGATGTTGTCGATTTGCTCAACGTCACCTGTGAGAACAAGCTTTGTGTTCTCCCCAATACGAGTAATGATGGTTTTCACTTCATGTGCTGTAAGATTCTGAGCTTCATCAATAATAACGAATGCATCAGAGATCGAACGACCTCGGATGTATGTTAGGGCTTCCACCTCAATTACTCCCTTCTCCATATACATTTCAAAGGTTGACTTATCTCCACCCATGATAAAGCGCAAGTTATCGGCAATTGGCTTTAACCAAGGTAGAATCTTCTCTTGCATCGTTCCCGGAAGGAATCCGATATCTCGACCCATTGGCTGTACTGGTCTGGAGATGATGATCTTCTTGTATTTCGATTTGTTGATTCCGATTACCTGTTCTAGTCCAGCCATAATAGCCATGAGAGTCTTTCCAGAGCCCGCTATACCGATAAGAGAAACAAATGGAATATCATCATCAAATAACAAGTCTAGTCCACACATTTGCTCTTTGTTCTTTGGTCGCACACCCCAAACTAGTTCGTCGTCCAGATTAGCTAAAGGAGAAATAGGATTGTTATAATCCTTGAACTTACCAATAGCAGTCTTCTTCTCATTTGAAGAGGATACTAGCATAACAAACTCATTAGGTTGTAGTTTAATCTTTTGTAGTTTAACTTCATCTTCTGAAATGTATATAGTGTTTCCGTTGTAGAAGCTATCAACAACTTGGTCATCAACTAAGATCCTAGAGAATCCTTCATATATAACATCGCTTGAATCAACAACTTGCGATGTTTGATAGTCCTCAGACTTCATTCCGAGAGAATCAGCTATTACGCGCATATTAACGTCTTGTGAGACGAGGATGCACTTTCTCTTCTTATCCATGCGTTGTACGGTTAAAGCTGTTGCGATAATGAGACTGTCGGGATTGCTATGAGATATGCTCTTAGGAAGCTCGTCAAGCAATATCTCGTCCGCCCTCATCACTCGTAGTAGCCCAAGACCTTTTTCGATTCGAACGCCCTTAATCAAGCTACCAGAGGCCCTCAGAGAGTCTAAGAGTTTGATGGTCCGTCTTGCGTGGAACCCTACCGAATCTTGTCTTTTTTTGTGGTTGTCGATTTCTTCCAAAACCTTTAATGGGATGTAAATGTCGTTGTTACCAAAATTCCTTAAACACTCAGAGTCCGATAATAGAACGTTGGTATCTAAGATAATATTTTTTTTAGCCATTTTTGCCCTCCAGCATCTTTGCGATGATTGGCTTTAATCTGTTTTGTATTGCTTCTTGTAAATTGCTTTCTATCTCTTCTTCTTCTTCTTCTTCTTCTGATTCTTCAAAATCAGCCCAAACTTCATCTGAAAGTTCATCGCTATTTTCAGACTTATTTTCTTCTTCTGATTCTTCTTTAGCTGGTGTTTCAGACTTATTTTCTTCTTCTGCTTCTTCTTTAGCTGGTGTTTCAAATGTCTTTGGTTCATCCTTTTCTTCTTCTGCTTCTTCTTTAGCTGGTGTTTCAAATGTCTTTGGTTCATCC
>Ga0206131_10004250_pt1 | contig 15833 bp, 8 predicted proteins | sample Helgoland_Spring_FD_148636 | JGI IMG/M metagenome (GOLD analysis project Ga0206131, IMG submission 148636) | Pelagic subsurface seawater microbial communities from Kabeltonne, Helgoland, North Sea - Helgoland_Spring_Bloom_20160517_1 | ecosystem: Environmental > Aquatic > Marine > Epipelagic ...
GCCAATGTTGGGGTCATTGGTGATGTCTGCGATGGGCAAGTCCGAAGAAATGTAGTCAGGGTGCTCACCGATGTCGGTAAAGGCGAGAACGTTCCGAACGTCTTGTGTATTGGCTTGCGTATTGACCGCATATACCTCTATCCGCGTGATGCGCGCGCCAGAATTGACCACCGGCAAACTCTGCAGGGCGTTGTCGTATTCGTTCCTGAAGTATTGGGAGAGGAAATAGTGGCGGTTCGCCTCGTAATCGTCTGCCCGAATGTCAAACTCCTGGGTTTGGGCGCCCCCCTCCACTTCAATTTCCTTGCGCTCACCCTTCTGCTGGCTGAACACCGTGGTATTGTAGACCTTGCCCCATTGGGTTTCCAACTTGGTTCCAAACAGGGACTGACTGCCTTGGATCAAGGTACTCTGAAGCGGCATGCTGATGTTGCCCGCCTCAATGTTCTTCAGGATGTCGTCTTCCTCACCTTGGAAACCGATGTTCATCTGGTTTTCAAAGTCAAATGTGGCTTCCGTGTTGTAGTTGGTTCCAAGGTTGATTTTGTCGCCAATGCTGCCGTCGATGGACAACTGTATGCGCTGGTCAAAGTCGAACGTCGTGATCGCACGGTCCCGCTCTGCAAGGCGCGGGTTTTCCGTTCTGCTGTAACGCACACCAAAGTTCAATTCGGCAGAACCCTGCGGCTTGATTTCAATTTCGTTTGAACCAAAAATGGTCTCGAACAGCTCGGAGTCTATGGTCAATTTGGGCGCAAAACCGCGCTCTTCATCGTCCACCTCTTGCTGCATCTCCGTCCAGAACTCACTCAGGTTTTCATCGATGTTGTACTCCAAGAACTCATCCAGCGTCAAGAAGGTGGGGTTCCGAAAATCCAGCGTGTCACCCAAGCGCTGACGCACCACATATTGGCCACTGTTCTCATCGTAATCCACGCCGTAATCGATGACGTCTGGAAAGTCCAAACTCACGCCCCCAGGGGTTTCCACCGGGTTGGGCAGGTCTTCACCATGGGGCAACGGAAGTTCGAGCGAGTCAGATTGAGCCCGGGTCATCAAGGGCATCAAGCCCAAAACAAAAAGCAGCCCCAAACACCGCCCCCACCATGTCAGGTGAGGCCTGCGGAAGGCCTGAATCGCAACGTCGTTGCAAATGGTCATGCTCAAGTGGGTCAAAGTCTTTTCAATGCAGCCCGAACGAATTCCTCTACGGCATCTACCCCTTCAGCGGCCAGCTGATCGAGCACCGTCTCCACCCTTTTCCTGTCAAATCCGAGGTTACACAAAGCGCCCAACGCATCAGAACGCTTTGTATTGTTTGCCCCCGCAAATTCATTCTGACCTGAAGAAGCTTGGCCGCTTACAGGGGAAGCCACAAACGCCGGGTCTTTGCCCATTTTGTCCTGCAGGTCGACCAGTATGCGCTGTGCCGTTTTGGCACCAATGCCCTTCACCGCTTTCAGGGCCGCCACATCTCCTCGGCTGATCACTTCGACCAGCTCGGCAGGTCCAAGGCCACTTAGAATCATCCGTGCTGTCTGCGCTCCGACACCGCTCACGCTGGTCAGCATCACAAACAAACTGCGCTCGGTCGCCTCAGAAAAGCCGAAAAGCAACTGGGCATCCTCTCGGTAAACGGCGTGAATCAACACCTTACCCTCTACCTGTCCCGCCAATGCGGACGAAGTGTGCAAGCTGATGTGTACCATGTATCCCACACCTGCGCACTCCACAATCATATATGTGGGCGTGAGCTCGGTGAATTGTCCTGTGAGGTGATGGATCATGGATTCGAGTGAGCATCTACGGCCGCTATGCGGACCATGTTGACAATCTCGCGGACACTCGACCCCATTTGCAGGATATGGAACGGCTTGCGCAAGCCCAACAAAATGGGACCTACCACTTCAAAGCCGCCCATTTCCTGAATCAGCTTGTAGGCAATGTTGCCCGCTGCCAGGTTGGGGAAAATCAAGGTGTTCACGCGCCGGCCACGCAAATTGCTGAACGGGAACAATTCCCCGGCCAGCTCTTCATTGAGCGCCACATTGGCCTGCATCTCGCCGTCTACAATGAGGTCGGGGTGTTCCTTATGAAGGATAGCCACCGCTTCACGCACCTTTTCGGCATCGCGTCCATCGGCTGAACCAAAATTGGAGTAGCTCAACATGGCAATCCTCGGCACGATGCGCATAGATCTGACGGCCTCAGCCGTCAACAATGTGATGTCCACGAGTTCTCGCGCAGTCGGATCGCGGTTCACCGTCGTGTCCGCAAAAAACATGGGACCGGACTTTGCTTGGACGATGTACATCCCCGCCACTTTTTTGACGCCCTCAGCAAGGCCAAGTGTGTGCAAAGCTGGCAGCAAGCTCTCCCGATAGTTGCGGGTCAAGCCACTGATCACCGCATCGGCTTCACCGGACTCCACAAGCATGGAGCCGAAATAACTTCTCCGCTTCATCAGGCCCAATGCTTCCGAATGGGTCAACCCCTTGCGTTCGCGTTTGCCCAAAAGGTATCCGGCGAAAGTCTCCACCCGTGACCCCTCCATGGGATCCGCTGGGTCGATGATTTCCACCTCGGGCAACTCAATGCGGTGCTCTTCAATCAGTGATGCAATGCGCTCCCTGGAGCCCAGCAATACAGGCTCTACAATGCCCTCATCGCGTGCGGTTTCCACAGCCTTGAGAACCTTATAATGGTCAGCCTCAGCAAACACGATGCGCTTGGGGTGTTTACGCGCACGGCCACTTAGGTTCCGCACCAACGTGTTGTCTTGACCCAGCCTTTCAGCCAAAACGCGTTTGTAATCGTCCCAATCTCGGATGGGCTCTTGGGCCACACCGCTTTCCATTGCCGCCAAAGCAACAGCGGGCGCCACTGTCGTGATCAAACGGGGGTCCATCGGCTTGGGAATGATGAAGTCCACACCAAATCCAAGTCCACGCTCTTCGTAAGCCTCATTGACTTCGTCGGGCACATTCTCCTTTGCGAGGGCTGCAATGGCCTCGACCGCCGCCATTTTCATGGCGTCGTTAATGGCCGTTGCCCGCACATCCATGGCTCCCCTAAAAATGAAGGGAAAACCCAAAACATTGTTGACTTGGTTGGGATGGTCGCTTCGACCTGTCGCCATGATCACATCGGGCCGGGCCTGTTTCGCTTCATCGTATGGAATCTCAGGGTCGGGATTGGCCAAAGCAAACACAATGGGGTTGTCTGCCATCGCAGCCACCATTTCAGCATTTACAAGGCCTCCACGGCTCAGTCCGATAAAGACGTCTGCCCCCTCCATGGCCGCCGCAAGCGAAGGAATCTCCACATCGGAATGGGCCAGATTTTGCTTGCGCTCACCAAGGCCCTCTCGTCCCTTGTGCAGGTGTCCTTTGCTGTCGAATACAGCGATGTTTTCGCGCTTGACGCCCAGTTGCATGTAGAGGTCCATACACGCCATCGCAGACGCACCCGCGCCACTCACGACCATTTTGATCGCATCGGCCTGTTTGCCTGCGAGCTCGAGCGCATTGATCAAGGCAGCACCACTGATGATGGCTGTCCCATGTTGGTCATCGTGCATGACCGGAATGTTCAGTTCTTCTTTGAGCCGGCGTTCTATTTCAAAAGCCTCCGGGGCCTTGATATCCTCCAAGTTGATGCCGCCAAAAGTGGGCGCGATGGCCTTCACGGTCTGGACAAAGGTGTCTACGTCCAGAGCGTCTACTTCGATGTCGAAGCAATCGAGGTCAGCAAAGACTTTGAATAAGACCCCTTTGCCCTCCATCACCGGCTTGGAAGCTTCGGGACCGATGTTGCCCAGCCCCAATACGGCCGTTCCATTGGAGATCACCGCTACCAAGTTGCCCTTGGCCGTGTAGCGGTATACATCGTTTGGGTTTTTTGCAATCTCCAAGCAAGGCTCGGCGACACCTGGCGAATAAGCCAGGCTCAAATCGCGCTGTGAACTGTAGGGCTTGGATGGAATGACCTCCACCTTTCCACGCCGACCACGGCTGTGGTAGTCCAGCGCCTCTTTCCTGCGGATGCTGCTCATTGAATGGGTGGTGTCTTAAACCGCGAAGATGGTCCCATCACCGACGCAGACCAAACCGCCAAGCGGCGATTTCTCCTCAACGAGCCACGCTGAACTTGCGCGTTTGTAATATCCGACCTCCCATCTCGAAGGCATGGAGGTAGACACCGGGCTCAAAGTCCTGTGCATCAATCCAAACGGTTCCGCGGCCTGGGGCCAAGGGTACCCGCTTCATTTCGCGCCCTGTCAAGTCCAGAATCAACAGGTGACCTCCCTCAGGGGCCAAATAAGAAAGTGCGGAATGACCAACCACGGGGTTCGGGGCCAAAGTTTCAAAGCCAAAGGACGCTTGGCTTTCCACTGAAACGACACATTCACCTTCTTCTGCACCTGCACAAAACAGGACCGTATGACACACCTCAGGCACCCCCTGTTCGGTCGCCTTAAAACAATATTCAAGGGCTGTGACGCCGGCCACACCGTTGGGGTAGTAATCGGAAATCAACCAATCCTCCGCCCCGAAAGCATTGATGCCCGTGGTATCGGACGGCTCAAGTGTAATGGCCAAGGACAAGGCACTCGAAGAAGCGCCATAGGGATAACACGTTCCAGCCCAGCAGAAGCGCTCATAGGCACCCTCGTTGCCTGGGGCATAAGGCAAGTTCATGGGGTCGACCACTTGCAAGACATTGCGCTCTACATACAGGGTCATCGGGTTTTCCGATGCATTGGTGACAAACCACTCGGCCACCATCACCGTATCCGTTGGGTTTCCTTCCACAACTTCGATGGGATCAATCAAAGTGGGGCCTTGGGCTAAACCCATGACCGAAAAAGCCAAGATGGCCGCGAGCACGCCCCAACGCTGGGACCGAACGATTTTAGAACGCATGCTGTAAAGATAGCTTCCAAAACAGAGCGGAGCGGCAACTTCGAAAACTGCCTTGAACCGGCATAATTGCCCTTTAGGCCTGAAGATTGGAGGTCCAAACGCGTAAAAACTGGAATGCAACCAAAATATTGCCCTACACTCCTATATTTACGTTCCCTGTTTTAGGATTCAGGAATCAAACAACTCAAAACCCTGCTCAATGAAGCACATTTACATCGCGCTGCTTGCGCTCTTTATCAGTTTGAACGCCTCGGCTCAATTGCCAGACGGCAGCATCGCACCGGACTGGACCGCTGAGGACCTCAACGGAGTAGAGCACAACCTTTACAGCCTGCTCGACGAAGGGAAGAAAGTCATCATCGACTTCTCCGCCACATGGTGCGGACCTTGCTGGAGCTATCACAACACAGGTGCACTCGAAGACATCTGGGAAATGTATGGTCCTGATGGAACGGACGAAGTTTACGTTTTCTTCATTGAAGGCGATGACACTACAACCTTGGAAGATCTCGAAGGAACAGGTACAGCGACCCAAGGAAACTGGACCGAAGGAACCGGTTACCCTATCATCGACAATGGTGGAAACATCTTTGACGATTACGCTGGAGCTTACTACCCCACCATCTACACCATCTGCCCGAACCGCATGCTTACGGAAAGCAGCCAAATCAGTGCTGATGATCACGCCACCATTTTGTTTGCCAATGACTGCGCTGCAGCTACCATGGCCAACGATGCAGCGGTGTTGAGCTACACAGGTGAGACCATCACTTGCAGCAACAGCCCATCCGCGGTGAGCGCTCAGTTGATGAACCTCGGATTGGACAACCTGACCAGCGCTACGCTCGAGTTGTTCATCGACGGTTCCAGCGTGATGTCTTACGATTGGAGCGGCGACCTCAATACCTATGAGATTGAGGACGTTCAAATGGGATCACACCAGTTTGACGGCAGCACCGACTTCAGCATCCGCATCACCAGCGGAGACATGAACGAGGACAATGACGTTCTGTTTGCTGCTGTAGACGGCGCAACGGAAGCCACTACCCTTTTCTACATCTACATCGAAACCGATGGTTGGGGTGCAGAGACAGGTTGGGAGGTTGCCGACGCTGACGGAAACGTTGTAGCCTCAGTTGCTCCAAACACTTACGACAACACTTCTACGTACGAAGAGTATGTCGGTGTGCCATCCACAGGTTGCTACACCTTCACCCTCACTGACGAGTACGGTGACGGCCTCTTCGGAAGCCAGTGGGGCAGCGTTGACGGAGCTTGCTACGTCTACACCCTCAACGATGACCAGTCCAATTACAGCATGATCTACGGATACAACGGAAGCTATGGTTTCGACTCAGAGACCCGCGCAGCTGACGTTCAGACCGTCGTCGGCCTCGAAGAGGAAGTTGCACAGACTTCATTCAACGTTTATCCCAACCCCGTTGAGAATGTGGCTTGGGTTGACTTGAACCTCACGGGTTCAGAAGAAGTCCGCTTGGACGTCGTCAACTTGCTCGGTCAGCGCATCATGTCTCAGGACATGGGCACCATGTCTGCCGGCAACAGCCGCTTGCAGCTCGACCTCGCTGGTGTTGAGTCCGGAATTTACCTGGTCACTTTGACCGCTGGTGAGACCACCTCTACCCTGCGTGTGACCAAGAAGTAATACTTCAGATATCGATTTTTTGGAAGACCGATGGGGCATTGCCTCGTCGGTCTTTCTTTTCTTGCAGATTCTGCAACATGATGATTCGAAACCTCCTCCTCCTTCTAGCCTTTGGTTGTGCCGTTGTGCATGCACAAGAAGTGCCTTCGATTGAATTGAAAGACCTCGGTGACCTGACGGTTGATACCCGCTCCTTTGTCGAGGAGGCCGATGGGCCCGTGCTCTTTTGTTTTTGGGCCACCTGGTGCAGCCCTTGCAAACGTGAGCTCAACAACTACGCTGACCTCTACCCAGATTGGCAAGAAGAAACGGGCGTAGAACTGGTCGCGGTATCCATTGACGATCCACGCAGCATGATGCGGGTCAAGCCCTATGTCAACAGCGTCGGATGGGACTACAAGGTGCTGCTCGACCCCAACAAGGCTTTTGCGCGGGCGATGCAGGTCAACAACGTCCCCCACACATTTTTGGTCAATGCCGAGGGCCGTGTGGTCTGGCAGCACAACAACTACGCCGACGGCGACGAAGAAGAACTGTACGAGGAACTGATGAAGCTCGCTGGCGAATGAAGCACATGCTGAAACTGGCCTGGACGCTGGCCATCATTTGCCCTTGGATGGCCCTGGCCCAGGACGAGCCAGCCACCGGCCAAATCACGGGCAATGTGCAAATGCTCTTCCAGACGTACCAAGAGGACACCCTCATTGGTGCGCAGGTACCCCCGGGTAAAACCGGCTTCAACGCCTTTGGCAACCTGATCTATACCCGCGGCGACTTTTCCGCGGGCATGCGCTACGAAAGCTACCTCGACCCCATTCTCGGCTACCCTGGACGTTTTCGGGGCTCGGGCATAGGCTACCGTTATGCCAACTATTCCAAGGAACACTTTGAGGTCACCATTGGAAATTTCTACGAGCAATTCGGTTCCGGGCTGGTCCTGCGCTCCTATGAAGAGCGCAACTTGGGCATCGACAACGCCATGGATGGGTTCCGCCTCATTCTGCGGCCTGCCAATGGCGTCACCGTCAAAAGCCTCGTCGGAAAACAGCGTTTTGATTTCGACTCTAGGCTGATCAACAGCCCCGGCATCATCCGTGCATTTGATGGGGAAATCAACCTCAACGACGCCTTCGAACGCTGGGCATCGGCCGGCACCCGCATAACCCTGGGTGCCAGCTTTGTCTCCCGCTTCCAAGAAGGCAGCACCATCTCCAAAGACACCCTCATTCTGGAGCTCCCCCAAAACGTCGGTTCTTGGGGTTACCGGGCACAGGTCCAAAAAGGCGGGTTCCAATTCATGGGTGAATACGTCCGAAAGATCAACGACCCCAATGCGGACAACGGCTACACCTATCGCGGTGGTGAAGGCATCTTGCTCAACGCAGGTTGGTCCACAAAAGGGCTGGGCATCAACCTTGGATTCAAAGGCGTCGACAACATGCAGTTCCGCTCTGACCGGAACCTCCAGCTCTTCGATCTCCCGGTAAACTACATCCCTGCCATCACCAAGCAGCACACCTACAACCTCGCTGCAACGCTGTATCCTTATGCGACCGTGGTCCAAGGTGAAGTGGGCTGGTCTGCAGAAGTATTCTATACCATCCCCAGAAAGAGCAAGCTTGGCGGCAAGTACGGCACCAAAATCAGTTTCCAATACGCCACCGCCAGCTGCCTTGACACCACAAACTTGACAGGGACAGACGGAGCCGTGTATGGGTATGAACGCAACAGCTGGAAGGCCGGTGAGGACCTGTACATCCGCGACATCAACTTCGACATCAGCCGGAAATTCTCGAAAGGCTTTAAAGCCAAGTACGCGTTCTTCCACTTTGACTTCAATACCCTCGCTACCCCCGTCACCACAGACTACAAGGGCATTGTCAATGCCAACGTCCACGTGGTGGAAACGCAAGTCCGCATCAAAAAAGGGCACAGCCTCCGCACAGAACTACAAGCCCTGTTCACCGGCACCGACATGAAAGAGGTAGACGGAGAAATGAAGCCGGTCAAACAAGACAAGGGCGACTGGGCCACGGTGCTCGCAGAATACTCCGTGAGCCCCCATTGGTTCTTCTCCGTGCTGGACCAATACAACTTCGGCAACCCTAACCCCGAGCAGCGCGTCCATTATTTGTACGGCACTGTCGGACGCATTGAAGGCGCCCACCGCCTCTCGGTTGGCTACGGAAAACGGCGCGAAGGGATCTTCTGCATTGGTGGCGTCTGCCGAGCAGTGCCTGCGTCCAACGGTTTCGAAATCACCTTTACAAGCAGTTTCTGATGACCCACATCTTTACACGGTTCACTCCCTTTTTGGCTGCAAGCGCCCTTCTCATCATCGGTTGTGACAAGATCGAGGACCCCATCATTCCCCTCACCATCAATTACAATGGTGAAGCCCCTGCACCCGAGTTCGAGCCGATGACCACAGGACCTCAGCACGTCTTGCTCGAAGATTTTACCGCCCACCAATGCGGCAACTGTCCCCCTGCTGGCGAACTCGCCACTCAACTCGCCGAAGAACACGACGGTCTGGTTCACTTGCTGGCCATCCACGCCGGCTCCCTGGCCTCTGTCAGCAATGCCCCTTTTGACACGGACTGGACCAACCCAGAATCCAACTACTTCTGGTCCCAGCTCGACGTTCAGGCCAACCCCATGGGCCGTGTGAACCGCCGTGGCGGTCCGGGTGCCGTGGTACCACCAAGCAATTGGACCAGCACCGTCAATACAGAACTCGCCCTTGCCCCCTCCGCTCATTTGCAGGGTGCTGCGATTCAAGACCCCAGCGTCACTGAGAATGTCCACCTTCACGTCCACACCACTTTTGCCGATGCCATTGACGGAGATGTCAGACTGTCCTTGCTCATCAGCGAAAACAACCTCATCGCGGCCCAATTGGACTATGGCAACGATCCTGAAGTCATTCCCGATTTCGAACACAACCACCTGTTGCGCGGCAGCCTCAACGGTGCCGATGGCTTGGTGGTGGCCACAAACCCTGAAGCGGGAAGCACCGTTCAAGCGGATTACACCTTTGTTTGGAATCCAGAATGGGTCATGGAAAACAGCCACGTTTTGGCGCTGTTGACCAACGCCAATGGCGATGTATTGAACTGTCTCGACCTCCCTTGGGCACCATGAGAGGTGCTGCACTCATCCTGGCATTGGTGTTCGCTACAGGGCTCTGTGCCCAAGTCCTTCGCTTTGACGGCGGACCCGTAGCAGGACTCAATGCCTCACAGGTACAAGGCGACGACTTTACCGGGTTCAACAAGTTGGGCCTTTCAGGCGGGGCCTTCATTGACATCCGCAACCCCAACAATTACTGGGGCGTTCGCTTGGAAATGCATTACGCAGAAAAAGGAAGCCGTCGTGGAGGCGATCCTGAGGTCGGCACCACGACCATTGAACTGAGGATGAACTATATCGACATCCCCATCCTCTTGGACATCAACCTCGGGGAATACCAAGTGGGCTTTGGACCCTACCTGGGGCGGATGCTCAAGGCCGAGAAATGGCAGCGGGTATCCGACACCTCGAGCAGCCTTGAAGACGATTTAAACACCTGGGATCTGGGCGGTCAAGCCTATGCACGTGCACCTCTGGGCAAATCCACCTTCTTCCAAGCCCGGATTTCAGGCAGCGCATTGAGCCTGAAGAAAGACGGCCCCGCCTTGGGTGGCACCCCCTTTGGGCCGCGCGTGCGCAATGTCTCCTTGCACTTTGGCATTGGCTGGAGCATCAGGGGCAGCGCTTGATGACACACAGGTTCAAAACATGAAGCGCGCAACGGTATGTCCAATCGCGTCGTTTGTAGCTTGGATTTCCAAACATTCTAATGCCAAACTGCCGATTCCTTCTGGCCATCCTGCTTCTGAGCAGCACCGCCTTTGCACAGACTGACTGTCCCGAATTGCCGCAAGGAGTCGTTCTGGTGCCCGATGCAGAGACCGTTCATGTGGACGACCTCGGGTCCCTGATCATCTATCCGTATTTCAATGATTCACTGCCCCAGGTGGTGGACAATTCGACCATCAATTACGAGTACAATTTTGTGCAAGTGCCGCCTTGTTTCGAATGGGAATATGGCGACATCGAATCCGCATTGTACGGTTCCAACAATGACACAACAGATTGCTGCGGCACCTATGAAATCGCCTATTCTGTCTGGGCATATGGCGGGACGTTTGGAGAATGCCTGCTGGAGAGCACCATCACCATCACGGTGGAATGCGACCAACCTCAGGATTGCAGCCTCATCGACCTCGCCATCGCCGCAGAAAACCAAAGTGCCGAGTGCGTGCCCGTCTGCGGAGGCGCCATCACCACGGTAATCGCCCCGTTCAACGACCAACTGGAGTACACGTGGACCATCGACGGGGGGTCAGTCATCAACACCCTCTCCAACCCCGCGAATGTGGAGGTGCAGTGGGACACTCCCGGCGAAGGCATCATCCTCGTGGAAATGACCGGACCCGGTGGCACCAATGTTTTGCAGCAATGCGTCGACATCGGCAATGCACCCACGGCGGCCTTCTCCGCGCCCAACACCTCATGCCTTGGAAGCCCGGTTCAATTCACCAGCAATGCCACGGTCGGGTCAGACCATTTCTGGCAATTCGGCGATGGCGCCACCTCCGGCGCGGTGAGCCCACTGCATGAGTACGGTTCACCCGGGATCTACACGGCCTTGCTGACGGTATCCTCCCCCCTTTATGGCGATGATGGAGAAATCATCTGCACCTGCACCGATTCCATCTTCCAAGAAATCGAAGTGCTCAACACAATCGGCCCCTCCATCGAGTGCATCTCGACCTTATGCGAGGGCGACAGCGCCTGTTATTGGACAACAGACGGGTGTGCTGGTGCAAACTACACCTGGACCGCCACAGACGCAGCGGGCAACCCCATGGCATTCGAAGGTCAAGGCACCCCGGAAATCTGCCTCCAATGGGGCAATGGCCCGCATGGAAACGTCTCCCTGCTCATCACCGGTTGTGGCGCTCCCTGTCCAGAACCCACCGCCGTGCAGGTGCCCATCATCTCCTCCAACGGCGCGGTCACCGGACCGGATGTCGCGTGTGAGGGGAGTCTTGCCGTGTATTCCGTTCCCAAATGGATGGACGTCGTCTACCAATGGAACGTCACGGGCGCCCTTTCATCCGAGCCAGATGGCAACAGCATAGCCGTCGTTTGGGGTGCTGCCGGAACGGGCAATGTTTCCGTTACATACCAGAGCCCCTTCCTCGGATCCCTCACGGAACACAACTTCCCTGACTGCTCTGGATCAGCCGCCCTCAGCGTGGACATCCGCCCTGCATTGGATTTGACATCGGCACCCGAACTCGGGTGCATCGACGTTTCCACGGTTTTCTCGGCCAGTTCTGCAGCCGTGACCTGGTCCGTCGCTCCAAACCAACCCGGGACCGCCAGCGGAGTAGACTTTGCCGTCAATTTCGCTGACGTTGGCCCGCACCTCGTCACCGCCACGGCGACCAATCCCCTTCAATTCTGCAACACAGATGTCACCGCCACCATCGTCATCGAGGAAGTGCCCAACATTACCGTATTGGGGCCCATCGAAGAATGTGCCGGCGTGGACCTCCTGTATGCCGTTGATACCACTCCACCCGGATTCACCCACGCCTGGTCAGCGACAGGCGCCACCCCATCCACCTCCACAAGCACCAATATCCTGTTGAATTGGGACCTTGCGGCAGCGAACCACTCCGTGAACGTCACGACCGCCATGGAGGATGCCCCTTTCTGCTCGGCAACCAGCACGTTGGATTTTACACCTTGGATCCCCAGCACACCCTTAGGTTTGGACCACGATGAGGCCTGCGCCAACACCTTGGACACCTTGTTTGCCGCCCTCAACTCCCCGCTCAATGAAGGGTACATTGAGTGGACCATCGAACCTTCCATTGCCGGAAGCGTGGTGGAGGGTCAAGGCACCGACACTGTTGTTGTTCAGTGGAATGACTTCGATGGCAACGTGACCATCGGACTGGTCTCAGAGGTATGTGAACTGACGACTGAGGCCAACTTTAACTTGCTCGTCCATGGAACACCAGACCTGGACATCGTCCAAACGGGACACCTCTGCAACGGCGCATACGTTCCAGCGGCGCTGTCAACCGCTCCCGCCTTTGTCTCATATGTCTGGACCCTGCCGGACTACTTCATTGAAAACGACTCCACAGTCAACGCGGTGGATACGGTCAGCACGGAAGCGTCTATAGGTGACCTCTCAGTATTCGATTACAGTGTGACGGTCACCGACATTTATGGATGCGAAGGGACAGCCCATTACGCCATGGAGCCCTCCCCTGCACCTGCCGTCAGCATCAATTCATCCGCCAACCTCCCCATCTGTGCTGGACCGGTGGGCGACATTTTTATCTGTGCTCCGGCCAATGCAGATTGGAGCTACGACTGGTCCAACGGAGAAGCAAACAGCTCTTTTTTCTATGCCCTCACAGGGGCGCCGTCCACGCTCTCCGTCACCACAACGAACACCACAACGGGCTGTCAATCCTCTACCACACAGACCATGGAAAGCGATTGCTCAGGCGGCGGCGGTGGTGGTGGCGGCGGAGAAACCTGTGATTCCGCTTCTGGGCTTACCGCCGGGCTCACGCGCTCGTGCAACACCATCACGGTCACCACGGGCTGCACCGATTGTACGGACATCACCTGGTATTTCGGCGATGGCAGCGGAGGGTCGGCCGGACCCACGCACATGTATGACGAGGCAGGGTGCTACGAGGTCACCGCCTTCGGCAATGTCCCGAGCACCACACCGGGCGAAACTTGTTTGTTCGGAGAAGAACTGCATGTCTGCATTCCCATGGCTGCCCGTTTTGATACAGACCGACTCGGATGCACCACCATTCAGTTCCAAGAGACCACCACTTTCCTCGACATCCCCGGAGAAGACAATGAAATCATTGGATGGTCTTGGGATTTTGGAGATGGCAACACCTCGGTCGACCCCAACCCACTGCACACCTTTGCCGATACAGGACTGCATACCATCACCCTCACAGCCACCTCCCTGAATGGCTGCGAGGTCGAGTACAGCACAACCCTCAATCTGACGTTCGATGCCATCACAGATGTCACATTGGGCCTGCCCATTTGCTTAGAAAGCCCTTCCACGCATGTGGCACAGACCCCGGGCGCAGTGTCTTATGAATGGGCCATTCCAGATGGCGTGGGTTTCGTGGGTGACACCGTCCTTCACACCTTCTCCTCCATACCCACAGGCGCTGCCATCACTGCCACAGGTTATGACATGCATGGATGCCCGCAATCCACCACGGTGTCCATGTTGGTCAATCCACTGCCACCAGACCCCTTAGAAGGGATTGACGATGTCGTGCTCTGCGCCGACCCAGGTGAAGTCCTACTCGAGTCCGACCCGCTCTTCGTCAGCCACCAGTGGTTCGACCAAGGAGAGGAAATACCGGGAGCAACCGGACCCGACCTCCTTGCAGAAGCGGGTAAATTCTACGTCTTCGCAACCGATCCTGAAGGATGCTCCATCGAATCAAGGAAGGTGCGGGTGCAGGTGAGGCCCGATCCAATGCCCACCATCGTCGGCCCGGCCATTTTGTGCGATGCTGGCGAGGCCACCTTCGAAGTCACGGGCAACTACATCGCCTACGAATGGTCTGTAGACGGCTCCTTCTACAGCGCCATGGAAACGCTGACTGTATCGGGGGTTCCAGGCATGCAACTTGATATTCAAGCTGTGGTGACGGATGAAGAAAACTGCGCACACACCTCCAACCTCCACGAATTCGAATGGGCCTCCAGCCCTGAATTCAACCTGGTGGCCTCCGACATGCCTCCCTGCGCTGCATCAGATGTCGTCTTGACTGTTACGCCCGCTGATCCAGCGGTCGACTACTACTGGAGCAATGGCAATACAGGGACCGCAGTCACCACCTCACAAGCCGGTGTATACACTGCCATAGGGATCGACGCCAATGGCTGCACCCACAGCAACGCTTTCGAAATTCACCCTTTACCGGACCTCTGCAGTGTGCCCTCCGGATGCTACGAGAACTGCCTGCCCGACACCTTGTGCAGTCCTGCTGAATTCAGCTCGCATCAGTGGTACCTCAACAGCGCCGCTGTCTCAGGTGGCCTCCTGCCTTGTCTCGAAGTCGACCAGTCCGGAGTCTACCATGTCATTGCCAGCAATGGCTTTGGCTGCTTCAATCAATCCGAACCACTTGAGCTGACCCTCGAGGCTTGCGATTGTGATATCACAGGGGCCCTTCTCTCGGATTCTTCTTGCTGTGCCAGTCTGTCTTTCGAGAACAACTCTGGAGTCAACCTCCAGATTCTGGAGGTCACCACCACTGGAGATACCGCCACATTCGCCGCAGGTTCAGAATATACTGTCTTGGCCTCTGGGGCGGACTTCATTCAATTGGAGTTCAACGGCGACAACAATCTCCCCCAAGGCGACCTGGGCGCCGTCGTCCAACTCTGCTTCGATGCACCAGGCACACATCAAGTCGACTGGACGTGGACAGGGTCGGGGGCCAGCGTTTGTGAAGGTGCACTCATCTGGGATGAACCCATCATCGGCCACACAACGACCCCTGAAATCTGTCCCGACCAGTGCGATGGTACCGTGACCACCAACATCACCAGTGGGGCAGGCTGGACCGTCACGTTTGCCAATGCGGACGGCACCGCCGCGGATCCAACTGCATTGTGTCAAGGCACCTATGTGCACACCATGACCGACGGTGGCGGCTGTATTCTCAATGACACCCTCAATGTCGATGGGCCCGCGCCTTTTGAAGCCAACTTTACCGCCAACGATGCCCCCTGCAACGAAACGGCAGGCAACATCTGCATTCAAGAGGTTCTCGGAGGAACAGGAATGCTGACAACCACAGTCATTCCTGAGCCCATCAGTGGAAACGACTCCTGTTTCCAGGTGGAAAGCGGTAACTACCAATTGGTCCTCCAAGATGCATTGGGCTGCTTGTCCACCCCTTGGAATGTGGACATCTCAGCACCTTTGCCCATCCAAACTTTCACGGCCATCACGCCCGTCACTTGCCATGGCGATGGGGATGGGATGGTCGCCGTGAATGCTACCGGTGGAACAGGAGACCTCTCTCTCGCCAGTCCCTTTGTACTGCCTGCCCTTCCCGACACGCTGCCCTTCACCGGCGGAGGGACTGTAGAACTCATTGTCATCGATGACA
>Ga0206131_10004254_pt1 | contig 15828 bp, 14 predicted proteins | sample Helgoland_Spring_FD_148636 | JGI IMG/M metagenome (GOLD analysis project Ga0206131, IMG submission 148636) | Pelagic subsurface seawater microbial communities from Kabeltonne, Helgoland, North Sea - Helgoland_Spring_Bloom_20160517_1 | ecosystem: Environmental > Aquatic > Marine > Epipelagic ...
CGCGAACGCAGATCCATTGATAATGGCTTGCCCATCCATGCCGACCTCCATCCAGCCAGCACCCTGAATCAGATCCGCACGCTTATGGGAATCCCTGTTCGACTCACATCGAACGAAAACCGCTCTAATCGCGCCAAGGCCAAGAGCTTCGCGTAGCAAACGGAAATCGACATATTCTGCCAGCATAGACATGGGCAAACCGCTCGGTCTCGTCACGCTGCTGACTGAGGCTGCGGTCCTGCGCTATGATCATGCGTAACCTGGCGGTTGCCGCCCCATTCTCTGGAACCGACCGCGTAACGGAAGCGCAGCTGTCTCGTGAAGTCAGTGATGAACCGTGTATTGAAACCTTGCCGCCGATGGGTGAATAGGCATTCGCTGAGAGTCCCTGGCGGTCGAATGCAGTGGTGCCAGCAGGCGTTGTGAACCGCCTGATGAGCGCCAAGGTCAGTCGGGCTTTAGAGCAGACGATCTCAGGAAAGTAGAGTGGTAGATCGCGGGTCAGGATCCGGCGCCAGGGTTGCGTTTTAACTCTGGGGACCATCTCGTGGGTCTTCAAGGGTTCCTGCAGGTTGTTGATTCCGGCCGTTAGCGGATCGACATCGCGCTGCATCGCGCCGATCCCCGCAAGTGCGACCCAACCTCGGCGTCTTACATGCGGCTGAGCACACCCTTGGTGACCTCGCCGTCCTATCCCGCACAGTCATGTCATGCCAGCCGCATTTCCAGAAAGAAGCCGGTCGGCACTGAGTAGTTTCCGAGTCTGCCCTCGCAGCCGGGTTTGCCATAGCGTCCTGAGGCACATTCTTATCGAAATGTGATCGTTACGTCCGCTGCCGTCCCGAAGAGCGTGACTAAAATAGCTTCGTTGAGGAAGATCCTGATTTGGACTCTTTACTGACCATCAATGGTGGCTCTTCGAGCATTCGCTTTGCGCTGTACGGCGTAGAGGGACCCTTACTGCGTCAGCTGCAGGGAAAAGTGGATCGCATTGGTCAAAGCGGTGCCAATTTGAGATATACTAGCGCTGTTGGCGGACTGACCATAACGGATACCGTCGCTCTAGATGACCACCGGTCTGCTGCGGCGTCCCTCGTCGACTGGCTCGAGACGCAGCCGGATTTTGCTTCAATCACGGCCGTGGGACACCGGGTGGTGCACGGCATGACACGCAGCGAACCGGAAAGGATCACGCCAGAGCTCATTGATGAACTGCGCCGTATAACGCCCTATGATCCCGACCATCTGCCGCTTGAGATCGAATTGATCGAGGCGTTTCGGCAACGCCACCCGGCAATGCCACAGGTAGCCTGTTTCGACACCGCGTTTCACCGCACGATGCCGAGGGTCGCCACCCTCCTGCCGATCCCGCGACGCTACGAGGCGGCGGGCGTTCGCCGCTATGGCTTCCACGGCTTGTCGTACGAGTTCCTTATGGATGAGCTGGAGCGGCTCGGCGATCCTGCAGCGACAAGCGGCCGCGTGATCCTTGCCCATCTGGGCAATGGCGCGAGCCTGGCTGCTGTGCGCGACGGCACAGGTATCGACACAAGCATGAGCTTCACCCCTGCGTCGGGACTGATGATGGGCAGTCGCTCTGGCGACCTGGATCCGGGACTGGTGTCCTACCTCGCGCGTATCGAAAAAATGGATGCTCCGCAATTTCAAGAGATGGTGAACCACGCATCCGGGCTGCTTGGCGTTTCGGAGCTCAGCTCCGATCTGCGCGATTTGCTCGGACAGGAAGCCGAGGATGTTCGCGCGGCCGAAGCCGTGGCGATGTTTTGTTACCAAGCCAAGAAGTGGATAGGCTCCTTCGCTGCTGCGTTGGGCGGGCTCGACACGCTGGTCTTTGCCGGAGGCATTGGCGAAAACGCACCGCTCGTCCGGCAGCGGATCTGCGAAGGCCTTGGCTTTCTCGGCGTTGAACTAGACTGCTCATTCAACGCGAAAAATGCACCGCTGATTTCGCCGGACGCCGGCCGCGTCACGGTCAGAATCATTCACACCGACGAGGAGTTGATGATCGCGAAGTCGGTCGTTCGCCTGCTCGATCTTACCTCACTTCAGGAAGCCTAGGTCATGACAGCCGCCACACTGACACCGGAACTCCTCAAGAAAGTCGACGCCTACTGGCGTGCCGCCAACTATCTCTCGGTCGGCCAGATATATCTGTTCGACAATCCTCTGCTGAAGCGGCCTCTGGCGCTCACGGATATCAAAAAGATGCTGCTGGGGCACTGGGGAACGACCCCAGGCCAGAATTTCATCTATGCGCACCTAAACCGGGTCATCAAAAAATACGATCTAGATATGATCTACGTTTCCGGACCGGGGCACGGCGGCCCCGCGGTCGTTGGCAACACCTATCTCGAAGGCACCTATAGCGAAATCTATCCCGATATCAGCCAGGATGAAGCCGGGCTTCAAAAGCTCTTCCTCCAGTTCTCGTTTCCAGGAGGAATACCCAGCCACGCCTCGCCGGAATGTCCGGGCTCGATCCATGAGGGCGGTGAACTAGGCTACTCGCTCAGCCATTCTTTCGGAGCCGTGTTCGACAATCCCGATCTCATCGTCGCCTGCGTGGTCGGCGATGGCGAGGCGGAAACCGGACCTCTGGCCACCGCATGGCATTCCAACAAGTTCCTCAATCCGGTGACCGACGGTGCTGTGCTGCCGATCCTCCATCTCAATGGCTACAAGATCGCCAATCCGACGATTCTCGCCCGCATCACTCGCGAGGAGTTGGAACAGTTGCTTCGCGGCTACGGGTGGACCCCCTATTTCGTCGAGGGTCACGAGCCCGAGCCGATGCACGAGGCCATGGCCACGACGCTCGACACGGTGGTGGAGCAGATCAGGAAAATCCAGCACGATGCTCGCCAAGGCGGTTGCCATGAGCGTCCGCGTTGGCCAATGATCGTCCTTAATTCACCCAAAGGCTGGACGGGGCCGAAGGTGGTCGATGGGCAGCAGATTGAAGGCACCTTCAGGTCGCATCAGGTGCCCCTTTCCGACCCAGCAACCCATCCAGAGCATCTTGCGCTACTTGAAGACTGGCTAAAGAGTTATCGGCCAGAGGAGCTGTTCGACGGGCAGGGTGCGCTTATGCCTGAACTGGCCGAGCTGGCGCCTGAGGGCGAGCGTCGCATGGGCGCGAATCCTCACGCCAATGGCGGCATTCTCCTACACGACCTGCTCATGGCCGATTTCCGCGACTATGGGGTCGATGTGCCTTCTCCGGGTTTGCGCGGCATCGGCGACACGCGTGTACTTGGTCCCTTCCTTCGTGATGTGGCGGACCAGAATAGCAAACAGCGCAATTTCCGGGTCTTTGGGCCCGACGAAACACTGTCCAATGGCTTAGCGGCCCTGTTCGAGGTGACCAATCGCCAGTGGGACGCATCGACGCAGCCTAACGACGAATTTCTCGCGCCGACCGGTCGCGTGATGGAAATGCTCAGCGAGCATCAGTGCGAAGGGTGGCTGGAGGGTTATCTGCTGACCGGGCGGCACGGACTGTTCAACTGTTACGAGGCGTTCATCCACATCGTGGATTCGATGTTCAATCAGCATGCCAAATGGTTGAAGGTCACGGCGCATCTACCTTGGCGGCGAAAGATTGCCTCGCTCAACTATCTCCTGGCCTCGCATGTCTGGCGCCAGGATCATAACGGCTTCACGCATCAGGATCCTGGCTTCATCGATCATGTCGTCAACAAAAAGGCTGAGGTCGTCCGTGTCTACCTTCCGCCGGATGCAAACTGTCTGCTCTCAGTGATGGATCACTGCCTGCGCAGCCGCCACTACGTAAACGTTGTGATCGCAGGGAAGCACCCCGCGCCGCAATGGTTGACGATGGATGAGGCGGTCAGTCACACCAGCGAAGGCATCGGCATCTGGGGATGGGCCAGCAACGACCAGGACGCAGTACCCGATCTGGTTATGGCATGCTGTGGTGACGTTCCCACGCTGGAGGCGCTCGCTGCCGTCTCCATCATGCGCGAACATTTACCCGAGCTCAAAATCCGGGTGGTCAACGTTGTCGACTTGATGAAGTTGCAACCGGAAACCGAGCATCCGCATGGACTGAGCGATGCAGACTTCGATGCGATCTTCACGCAAGATACACCGGTCATCTTTGCCTTTCACGGCTATCCTTGGCTGATACACCGGTTGACCTATCGCCGCACCAATCATCGCAACATGCACGTCCGCGGGTATAAGGAAGAGGGCACTATCACCACTCCCTTCGACATGACGGTGCTGAATGATCTGGACCGCTTCCATCTTGTGATCGATGCGATCGACCGCCTGCCGCAGACCGGTGAGAGAGGAATCAACCTGACGCATAAGCTCAGGGACAAGCTCGTTGAGCACCGGCAATACATCGACAGGCACGGCGAGGACATGCCAGAAATTCGCGACTGGCAATGGAGCGAGCGCAAATGATCGATGCGCACTCCACTAGACCCGCAGCTTGGAAATTGCGGCGCGGTGAGACGGGACAGGCTGCTGATCAGAATATCCCGCAACCGAGCCTCTTACAAAGCGGCCGCCCCTCCAGCTTGATACGACAAGAATTTGGTTGGACGCGGCCATGACGATCAGCATCGTTCAAATAGGCGGAATGCTGTCGGTGCTGAGCGCTCAGGGCGTTGAGAAGCAGCTCATGAAACTGGCCGGCATCAACAAGATCGAAGTCAACTACGTCAGCGGCAGCGCAACCGTGACCCATGACGACCAGTTGGCCAGTCTCCGGGACATCCAGAAGGCGGTAAAGGCGTGCGGCTATCATTGTTCCGGCGAGCTGCTGCCAAAGCACGTGTGTCAAACGGGCGTCAATCAATGAAGACCAGTTGGGAAACGCACTGGATCGTGAAGCAGGCAAGCGCGCCTATAACGCGGCCGAAGGAAACACCATGAAAACGAGCGTTATCGAAGTCCATCACATGCTGGCTGTATTGAGTCTCGATGAAGTGGAATCGCAAGTCGGCGACGTGCCGGGTGTCGAGAGCGTCACCGTAAATTACGCTGCAGGTAGCGCCACAGTGCGATATGATGAAACCCGGCTTAAGGTCGGCGATATCAAGTCGGCGATACACTTGCGCGCAAACGAGCCTACTTCTCTCTCGGCCAAGCAAGCAACAGAAACGCCAGAAGACTTTCCGGCGCTAACGTCTCCACATACGACGCCCGCGCCCGCGCCCGCGCCTGCAGCAAATCGTTCGTCTGACACGTCCGCGACCGCTCCTACGTCCGAACCGAACCTAGCGGCGGCTGCTATCGATACCGACGCCGCGCCCGACACGACCCTTTCAGTTCACGATGCCGCAGCTCACAACGACCACACCGCCCCCGACGGGCAGCCCGCCAAATCAGCGGAAATGGCGCACGAGATGGGTCATGGCGGCGGCAAGGATCTGTCGGCCATGGTCCGCGATATGCGCAACCGCTTCTGGATCTGCTTGGGGTTCAGCGTACCGATCTTTGTTTACGCCCCAATGGGCGGGCTTTTTGCACCGCCATCACCGCCTTTTGGACTGCAGCTCAACCTATGGCTGTTTTTCTTGGCCACTGCCGCCGTCCTCTATCCAAGCTGGCCGTTTTTCGTCGCCGCCTGGCGTGCGCTCAAAAATGGCGTGCTCAATATGGCGGTGCTTGTCGTGCTGTCGGTGGGCACGGGATACTTGTTTAGCGTCGGCGCTACCTTCTTCTTCAAAAGTGACCAGTTCTTCGAAGCCGTTGCCGTCCTGCTCGTCTTCATCCTGCTTGGGCATTGGCTAGAAATGCGCGCCCGCTCGGGGGCCTCCACAGCGATTACCGCGCTGATGGACCTCGCACCACCTAAGGCCAATGTCCTTCGCGATGGTAAAGAAGTCGAAGTGTCGACCGCTGAAGTCGTGGCTGGGGACATCGTGGTGATCCGGCCGGGCAACAAGATCCCGGTCGACGGCACCGTCGAGCAAGGCGAATCGCTTGTCGACGAATCGATGCTCACTGGCGAATCGATGCCGGTTCAGAAGGGTCCAGGGGCCACGGTGATCGGCGCGACGATCAACACCAACGGCAGCTTCCGCTACAAGGCAACCAAAGTGGGCGCTGATACCGCGCTGGCGCAGATCGTGAAGCTCGTGCAGATGGCCCAGAATTCCAAAGCGCCCTCGCAATTGCTCGCGGACAAAGCCGCGCAGTGGCTAGTCGTCGCCGCAATTGTCATTGGTTTGGCGACTTTTGCGGTATGGTTCTGGTGGATTGGGCAGCCGCTGCTGTTCGCCGTTACGCTGACCATCACCGTTTTCGTCATCGCTTGCCCGGACGCTCTCGGGCTCGCCACGCCGATGGCAGTGATGATCGGCACCGGGATGGGCGCCGCGAATGGCATCCTATTTAAGAATGCATCCGCGCTGGAGGATGCCACCAAGCTTGATGTCATGGTTTTCGACAAGACCGGAACCCTCACCGTCGGCAAGCCCGAAGTCGTGGAAATGGTTACGGCGGAAGGAGTCACGGACGATGCGCTGCTGCTGGCCGCCGGTGCAGTCGAGCAGGGGTCAGCCCACCCGCTCGCGCAGGCGATCCTCTCCCGCGCATCTGAGCTTTCGATCGTTACGCCGACTGGATTCAAGAGCATCAGTGGTATGGGTGCGCAGGCGGAAACCGCCGAGGGCACGGTGTATCTTGGCAATCGACTGCTGATGGATACGGAGAAGCTCGAGCTGGGAGCCCTTGAGGCCGAAGCTACAAGGCTGCAGGGCGAAGGCCGAACCGTGGTCCATGTGGCCCAGAATGGTCAGGTAATCGGACTGATCGCTATTGCCGATGCTGCAAGGCCGACCGCGAAGGCAGCCGTGGCCAAGCTGCGCGAGCGCGGTATTGAGGTAGTTATGCTGACTGGCGACAACGCCGGTACCGCGAAGCGTATCGCCGAAGACTTGGGCATCGAGAGCGTCATGGCCGACGTTTTGCCGGGCCAAAAAGCCGAGAAGGTGAAGGAGCTTCAGGACGCTGGCAAAAAGGTCGGGATGGTGGGCGACGGGGTCAATGACGCGCCTGCGCTTACTCAGGCGAATGTCGGCTTCGCCATCGGCGCCGGGACCGACGTGGCGATGGAAAGCGCCGACGTGGTGCTTATGAAAAGCGATCCATACGACATCGTTGCTGCGATCGAATTATCGCGCGCAACCTTGCGCAAGATGCACCAGAATCTCTGGTGGGCGGTGGGTTACAACGTGATCGCGTTTCCGCTCGGAGCGGGTGTCCTCTTCCCATTCGTTCTCAGCCCCGCGGTCGCCGCGCTGTCGATGTCGGGCAGTTCAGCCGTTGTAGCAATCAATGCCTTGCTACTGAAGCGCACGAAGCTAGCGGGTATGCGACGAGCCTCTTCGGCCTGACTGAGGCCACTAGAGGAGGTGTCCAGTGTTGTCTCGACTTTCGGCCATCGGCACCAACTTGCGATCGGGTGGCGTGCCGGGTGGTGATGGATCGGGTTCTAGCCTGCTCGCCTTAAAGGAACCTGCCATGCTGTTTTCCAGGTTGGGAGTCCGCGGACATCGACGCATTCAGCAGCCGCTGTTCGTTGGAGGGCTTGGCGAACACGGTGGTCCCTGGGGCCGCGCCGCAGCAGCGTCGGAATCTATGCATGCGCGGCAACGGGCAATCGCTAGCGCGCGCTCTTGAGGATTGTGTTGAACTCTACCGCGGTCAATCTGGCACCGCCGATAAGCGTGCCGCCGGAGGCATGTCCGGAATCGGGGGCGCAATACAGGGCTTAATAAATCTGCCATAGAAGATCCGGATCGACAGCGCGATGCTGCAAACCCGCCTGTCCAATGCCACCTGCAAATAATCCACCGCCGCAACAATGGAATCAATTTAAAAAATTCAAAGGTTCGGGTAGCAAGGTCCAGCAAACATGTGTTTCTCCGCAACAGCAAGTTTTACCGCTGGCGCCGGCCTGTTGCTTGTTGGTGGGGTGACCACGCGGCTTGTCAAGCGTCACAGCGAATTGCCGTACGCTGCAATCCCGATCCTGTTCGGTATTCAGCAAATTATCGAAGGCACACTCTGGTTAACGTTTCCTGACAAAGCACCGGTTCTCAACACAGTGCTGACATACGGTTTTTCGATATTTTCGCACGTCCTCTGGCCGACTTACGTGCCGATTGCCATCTATTTCATTGAAGTGGTGGCATGGCGTCGCAAAGCAATTTTAGCAACGGCTGCAGGTGGGAGCATTGTAGGACTTTACTTACTTTATTTTCTTATTAGCCTGCCTATCCGAGCCGAGGCGGCTACCGGACATATTGATTATGTCTCGCCGCACTTCTACATCCAGATTGTCATGGCGTTATACGTATTGGGAACTTGCGTAAGCCCGCTCTTGTCGAGCCAGCGCTGGGTCAAATTGTTCGGCGTGGCGGCGATCGTTTCTTTTTCGGCTGCCGCCGCGTATTACCTTGCCTGGTTCATATCGGTCTGGTGTTTCTTCGCTGCGGTCATGAGCGTCATGGTCTTGATGTTCTTTTTGCGACGCCCGTCTGAGCCTGTTGAACCAAACTGAAATCCCGCTGTTTGTCCAGCTCGCAACCTTGGGCCATCTTGTTGTTAAATGCTGGCGAACAGCGCGGATGTGCCACGCTGACGCGACTAGTGACAATAGAATGATCAGAGCAACGGACTGAAAAGGCGTGCGATGTTCTGCGCCAGTTTCGCCGTCAAACGACGGTCATTCCAGATGTTAGAATCGAGCGGATCGCTGGCAGCAATGTTTTTCTGCTGCTCGGCCCGAAGCTCTACAGCGACCGCAGGGTCGTAGCAGACAAGGCTTGCTTCTGCGTTGAGGTTAAAGGACCTCATATCGAGATTGAGCGAGCCGATTATGACGATCTCGTCATCGACACTCACGTGCTTGGCGTGAAGTAAGCCGTCGCGGTAAAGATGGATTACGACACCTGCGGCGAGCAGCTCGTGATAATAAGACCGCTGCGCCAAGGCCACGAGCCAAGAGTCGCTGATCCGTGAGAGAACAAGCTCGACGTCGACGCCTCGAAGCGCAGCTGCTTGCAGCGCTAGTCTCAACGCATCGTCGGGAACGAAATAAGGGGTGGTGAGAACAACCTTGCGCTGGGCGCCGTGCACGAGAGCCACTATCAACAGCCCCGCGCTGGCGAGGCGATATTCGGGACCGCTTGCCAAGAGCTGCACGGCGCTGCCGCCTTCTGAATGCTCATGCGGGAAGAAGTGAATGTGCGCAATCGCGCTCCCTGTCTCAAGGAACCAGTCGGCAGCAAAGATCGCTTGCAGTTCCAAGACGGCGGGCCCGACTATACGCACGACGAGTTCTTTATTGATCAGGCCGGTCGAAGAGGCTTCGTCGATGATATTCTGAGATCCGATATAACCTGTCCGCCCGTCGATAACGGCAATCTTCCGGTGGTTGCGGATGTCACCACGCATCGAATGAGGGCGAAGGATCGAGACAGGGAGCGCGCGCTCGGCTCGAATGCCGCCCGCCCGTAACTTGCTTATGACGCCCGAGGCAGATGCGTACGATCCGACGGCGTCGATGAGCACGCGACACTCGACGCCGCGTTTCGCGACCGCCAGTAAAGCGGCTAATACTCGATCGCCGGTATCATCATTTGCAAAGATATAGGTTGCCAGATGAACATGGTTCTTTGCCCGCTCGATGTCCTGAACGAGGTGATTGATCGTCGATTGGTAGCTGGGCAAAAGGCAAATTACGTTGCCGCCGAGCACAGGGAAATGGCTGAGTCCTTCGATGAGGCGCGTCGCCGGGGCAAGATTCGCTGAAACTTCTGGTCGTGAACAATGGTGCGAATGTTCAATTTGTCGGGCTGCTCCTTCCAGCAAGGTTCGCGCCTTGCGGAACCTCTTTCGCCGCCATCGCGGCGATTTCGAACGACCGGCAAAAAGGTAAAAAACGAGCGTCGGAACCGGCAGAAAGAAAACGAACAGCAGCCAGGTCCGAGCCTCTTCGGGAGACCGCCGTGAGGTAACGACTACGAGCATGACGACGCGGATTGTCCACTCTAAAACCAGATAGGCCAAGGCAATGGGATCAGCGATGTTCATGGTGATGCGGTCTCTCGCAATAGTATTGCGCGGCGCCGCCGGTCCTTAACCCGTGGAAAAGCCCCCATAAGCGTCGGTTTATCTACCTTTTGATAAGGCACGTCCACCGTTGTTTTGTTAGCCATAAATACATTTCTGAGATCAAAAATCGCGCGATCGGTCAAATGATCACGGGTCTCCGATATCGTGTTCCGGCGATTGGCATGACCAACCTAGACAGACATCACAATTCTGCACTCGATAGTAATTCGTTATAATTCGCGTTAGTAGCGCATATGATGGATTTGACGGCTGGCTGATTGGCGCGACCTTGTGGACGATCAGGGAGATATTTGTTGTCACGAATATCGCAATCCTCTCAATGTGCCGGGCTCTGTCTATCTCCAAACCAAATTGCCGTCGACCTTTGCTGCCGGACAAGCCATTAGAGCAACCGCAGCGCATAAGATCAATTAGGACGCGAGAGGCTGCTCATGAAAGCTGAATGTTGAACCCTAATCTAGCGCCAGCCTCTTGAGCGCTGCGATCGTCGCTAACAATCAGGTTCGGATCGGCTCGTTACCCATTTACGTCATCGCTGCGATCAGCGAGTCCAGCTCGACGGTAGCAAAGGTCGTGGCGTTGTCGGCGATGGCGTACGGCAGCAACAACATGCGGTCATGGACGAGCGCCCCGCAGCTGTAGACAACATTGGGGACATAGCCGTAGCGTTCCGCTTCGCTTGGTTGGATTAGCGGGACAGTTATTCGAGCGAGGACTTTGGACGGGTCGTCCTTGTCAAGCAGGCACGCACCGATGCAGTACGTCCGCACTGAGCCGACGCCGTGTGTTATCACCAGCCAGCCCTCATCGATCTCGATAGGGGATCCGCAATTGCCCATCTGGATAAATTCCCAGGGCCAGCGGGGTGCAACCAGCTTTGCGCCGCCGTCCCAGCGATAGAGGTCATCCGAGGTCAGGAGCCAGATATTCTCATGGTCCTGACGTCCGAGCATCGCATAGCGGCCAGCAATCTTTCGGGGAAACAGCGCCATGCCCTTGGCACTTGCACCCCTACCCCCAAGTGCTGTCAGATCGAATGTTTTGAAGTCTTTGGTCCGTAGTAGTTCTTCGCGGAGGCTGTCACCACTAAAGGCGGTGTAGGTGCCGATATAGGTTATTTCGCCATCCTCACCGACGAACCTCACCAGCCGCAGGTCCTCGATACCGTGCCGCTGGTAAGCGGTCACGGGGAAGATCACGATTTCGGACAGGTCTCGGCTGTCTTCGCAAGTGAGCCGTATGCCCGGATCGTCGGGTGCGCCGCCGGGAATCTTCTCGATGCAAGGCGACATCGCCTGTTCGCTCGGCGCGTCAACGGCAATCGAGCCATCGGCGTTCAACACGCCAGTTCTGAAAGTGATCGAGGAGACGTGGCCTTCGCCGACGCCGCGCAGCGACAGGATGAAACGCAACGCGCCCGTGGGGACGCCCGCTTGGTCCGGAGCAGGCACGATGCTTGGGTTGAACAAGGCGGCTGCCTCGAAGGCATACTCCTCACTGAAATAAGCGCCGATCAGGTGCGCCTGATCGGAACTTACCGCCGTAGGGGCAATCTGCAGCCCGTTGACTTCGTGAAACCGTCGCAGCAACACACTCTCGATATTGAGATGATGCTCGCTCATCTTTGCTACGACGCCGTGTAGTTCTTCGGCGACAGTGCGGGGATCGAGGGCCAACACCCTGTCGGCAATTCGTTGCGCGCGCGTCCTGCCCCCAGCCGCGACTTCGGACTCATCGTCTGCAGGGGTGAAGGTTCGAATTACGACGCGTGTCGGGTCAGGCTGAAGCAGGACCTGCGATTGCGTGACGAGGCCATTGGTCATGTAGGCCACTTTACTGTCGGTGGAGACACGGCGATCGCCTCACCGCCGCTCACGTTGAAGTTCCGGTTTGAAAGATCATGATCCCGCACGGGCCTCACCGAATGCTGTGCCGACTACACGACGCAGTGGCACGAGAAGCAATGACGTCCAAAAGCCGTAGACGACGCACCATAATGCGCCCGCCACGACGCCACGAAGCGTCAACCATTCGAAGCCGGGCAACCACGGACTCCAAGCCCGATGCATTTCGAGATTGGCGGGAGCCGAAAGCCCAAAGACGATGCACGCAGCGTAGCCAAGAAGCAGAAACAGACTGAAAGTCGTTCCCCAGATAAGTATAGCGCGAACGCCAGAATCAAATCCCATCGCGACGTCTCCTTACGTTACACCTCGTTGATTACTAACTATTTATGCTTTTTACGAGCACGACCGTTACCTCAGATTTGAAAATGCCGTTCAGTCCAAGCGTCGCGGCTGTTAAATTGCAGCGATATCAGACTTCATCTCAATATACTGCGTCCGCGTTAGCTCGCCTGTCGCGTATCGCTCCTTCAGAATGCTCATAGCATCCTTGATTGCTGTGCCATCTACTCTCCGGTGCGCGCGATATGAGTAGTTCCAATTACCTAGGCTGGAGAACATCAGAAAGATGAATCCCAACCAGATTATCCATCCCCAACCAAACATGTATTGCGTCATAACAGACCCTCGTATTGTGATAGTGCGCGCACAGTTCGGCACGCATCTGTGAATTTCAGCAGCCGATTCTATATGCAAGAGGGCAAGCAAGCTGGCGAGGCACGGAATCTACGTAGAGCGGCGTCCCGCGTTTCGCCGATGCGCGGGATGCGTTCTGCAGAATGACAGTTCTGCCGTTCTCGACGACTGAAGAAGATCGGACCATGGCCTGTCCGGCTGATCGTTTCATCCCAAGCCCCGTAGCTCGGCAATTCTCAGACCGTTCGGTTGTCACCATGCTGTATGATTTCTCGCTTTCATACCGGGGTTGAAACCGAACTGCCGTCAAAGGGGCATCGGGGTTCCGGGACTGGCTTTGTTTCGGTTCCCGCACGCCCGGGGCCCCTGAACCGCTACCTTGTTCACTTGCAACTGCCGGCGGGGGCGAGGGATGAGGAGCTTGTTTTGCGTCGGGGGGACGTTGCGCTGACGCGTGCGGTGTCATCCTAAGTAGCCATTGCGGACGCGCCCGCGAGAGACGACCGCTCGGCTGTCTTAGCTGCCCCTCCCGCGCGGTCACGCCGCTCCCTGCAGTTAACAGGCCATGCAGAAATCTGGTCAGTTGGCGAAGAGTTTGAGGATCGGCCATATAGGTAACGTGTCGACCGCTCTTGCTTGCGGTGCCGGCGGTTGGGCGGCATGAAGCGGATCGAGCGGGGGCGCCTGATCTGCGGTTCTTAGATGTATCATCGCACGGTCTGAAGGTGCGTTCCTTTCGTGGGAATGGAAGGACTCAAGATGGGACAGGTTCGATCGTGCGATCCGACGCGATCATTCCCCTCGTGACGAAGCCCATCGTCAACGCGCGATCTGATCACTCCGGCTTTGGCAGTGAAAGCGCGCGAATGTGATCGCCGAGCCGATCAAGCGAGGCCGGCACTGATGAATAGATGATCGATCGTCCATCCTTCCTTCCTTTGATGAGGCCCGCCTTCTGCAGGATAGCCAGATGGGAGCTCATGAGGTTCCGCGGGAGCCCGACCAGTTCGGCGATCGCTCCTGAAGAAAGTCCGTCCTTACCAGCCACTGCAAGCGCCTTCAGCGTTTTGACCCTGCTGCGGTTGGCAAGGGCGCTGAGCACGAGGTGGGCTTCATTGTCGTCCATGCCTCGAAGCTATAGACAGAACAGGAAAGGCGCAACCCATCGTCCTGATTTTATTGAACCAAATATAATTGTTACAATAATAGTTGACATGTTCTTAACCCAGTCTATTTTGGGATGACCGAGGCCGGCTGCCGCTTCGGGTGATCCACAATTTCGACCGGTGGCTAGGAGATGAACATGGAACAGAGCGAAACGATCATGCTTCCGATCGACCAGCAGACAATCGTCGCTGCGGCCGACTATCCGGATCCGCTCGATCCCGACGAGGCCGGTGACGTCGCAGTGACGACTACGCGCCGCGGGCTGATCCGTCTCGCCCTCGCGGCATCCGAAACCGCTGCGCGGTTCGAACGCGAGGCGATCAGCCACGATCCCGTGGCGTGGATGCTTGCCCCCCGCCGGCTCTTCGGCGGCCTCTCCGCAGTCGATGCCTGTCTGGATCAGGCAGCCTGTCTGCGCACGGTGCTACTTCACGGGCTGTCCATGGGGCTGGATGCGGAGCCGCATGACGTCGATGAGCTGATCGATCATGACGTCGAGGACGATGTGCGCGAGATTTACTGCGATGCGGACGACTCCCCGCCTGCGCTTTTTTCGCCCAAGCTGTTTACCGCCACCTTGGAGTGCCGTTCGGAGCTTGAGATCGTGCAGAGGTTCGATGCAATCATTGCCGAAAGCATGTCCGACGCTCTAGTGGCCCTGAAGTATCGTCACGGCGCCGATCAAGTGGGAGAGCTGGACGTCCGGGAAGGCTTCGACGGTGCGGCGCCGTTGGCGGAGGCGTTGCTGTCCGACGCGTTGAGCGACATGCTCACGCAGATATCCGACGCCCCGGCTTCCCCGCTGGCGCGTGGGCTTTCGGTATCCGTCGAGCAGCGGTTCGCCGAATGAGGGCGCCGGCCGCGCCGCGCTTCGCCAGGGCCGTCGAGCGCATGGCTACGATCGTCGATACGCATCGCGACTATCGTGTTCTGCGCCGCATGCAGCCGATGAGCCGCGCGGGGTGGCTGTCGCTTCGCGGCGAGACCTTGATCGGCTGCGCGATCGACGTCGAGACGACCGGCTTGGAGGTCGGACGAGACTCCATCATCGAACTCGCATTGCAGAAGTTCTGGGCGGACGCGTCGGGCAAGATCATTATCGCAGGAAGGAGGCATTCGTGGCTCGAGGATCCCGGCAGCGCGATTACGCCGGAAATCACGGCGCTGACCGGGATCCGGACTGCTGACGTCCGGGGAAGGCGCATCATGGACCCGATCGCGTCGTCTTTGATTGCGGACGCGGATTTTGTGGTTGCACACAACGCGGCCTTTGATCGCCCTTTTCTTGAGAGGCGGCTTCCAGACGCGGCTGGACGGCCGTGGATCTGTTCCATGAAAGATGTCGATTGGCGCGGGTTCGGCTTTGAAGGGCGTACGCTGTCCCATCTTCTTTCGCAGATGGGGTGGTTCTACGACGCGCACCGCGCGTCGACCGACGTGACAGCCCTCCTTCATTTGCTGGATCACGGGCTATCACCTTTCGGCACTGCGCTCAGGCACGCAGTCAACGCCGGCCGCACGCCCAGTTGCCTCGTCGAGGCAGTGGGCGCCGCGTTCGAGACCAAGGATGTATTGAAGGCTCGTGGCTACCGTTGGAACCCTGCAAAGAAGCTCTGGAGCAAGGAGATCCCGCTCGATGCAAAACCTCAAGAACAGGCTTGGGCCGTGCGCTACGTCTACGCCGGATCGGGCGCTCCCCGGTTCCGTCCGTTGACGTGGGTTGAGCGATACGCCGACTGCTGACGGCCTCCACGAAACGAGCCGGTCCGCAACGGCGCGGGTTACGGGTTTCGGCCGAGGTAGGCATGGACCGAACGTTATGGTCTACGGGAATAAAAGGAGAGACGGGGTGGGCGACGAGATGTGGAACAGCGTTAACATCTACGGACCGCAAGCGGAAATCGAACGTTTCAAGCAGCTTTGTATCGTGCCGGTATCTGAGGACGAACCACCCAACAGAACTCTTGCGATGGATTTCGAA
>Ga0206131_10004259_pt1 | contig 15820 bp, 16 predicted proteins | sample Helgoland_Spring_FD_148636 | JGI IMG/M metagenome (GOLD analysis project Ga0206131, IMG submission 148636) | Pelagic subsurface seawater microbial communities from Kabeltonne, Helgoland, North Sea - Helgoland_Spring_Bloom_20160517_1 | ecosystem: Environmental > Aquatic > Marine > Epipelagic ...
TTACGATGACAGCCCTCAGAGCTTCAAAAGAAGCTTCTTTGGACCTAATTAATACTTATAAAACTTATTTTAAAAAATGAAACCACTATTAGAAATTTCAGATTTATCAATAAAGTTTAAGATTAGAAAGTCTGATTTTGAGGCTGTAAAGCACTTCAACCTGTCGATTGAAGAAAATCAGGTAGCCGGACTTGTCGGTGAATCTGGCTCGGGAAAATCAGTGACAGCCATGTCAATAATGCGATTGCTGCCTGAGCCGAAAGCTCAATTTTCTGCCAAATCTTCTATTTTATTTAATGGAGAAGACGTTCTTAAGGCATCATCAAAAAAACTGAGAGAGATTCGTGGCAATGACATAGCTATGATTTTTCAAGAACCTATGACATCCCTTAATCCATATCATAGAGTAGGGGATCAGATCATTGAATCCATTCAATTGCATAAGGCTCAACCTAAACCAGAGGCAATCTTAGAAGCAAAAAATTTAATGTCTCTTGTAGAAATTCCTGAAGTTGATAGAAGGTTTTCTTCCTACCCTCACGAATTATCTGGAGGCCAAAGGCAAAGAATTATGATTGCTATGGCTTTAGCCAACAAACCAAAGCTTTTGATTGCAGATGAGCCTACGACAGCTCTTGATGTAACCATTCAAGCTCAAATATTAGATTTGATGACTAAGCTTAAAGACGAAATCGGCATGTCAATTTTATTTATAACCCATGATCTTGGCCTAATTGAAAAATTTTCTGACACGATAACTGTGATGCAAGAAGGTGAGGTAGTTGAGCAAGGGCTCACTCATGAAGTCTTTGCGAACCCTCAACATGAATACACTCAAAAATTAATAAATGCTGAGCCTTCGGCCAAAAAAGAAATGATTGCTCCTGAGCCGCCTATCATTTCTGTAAGAGATCTTAATGTATTTTACCCATTACCGAAAACTAAGCTCTTTAAGAAAGATTTTTTTCACGCAGTAAAAGATGTAAATTTTTCAATCCCTAAGAATTCAACCATTGGTTTGGTGGGAGAGTCAGGGTCTGGTAAGTCAACTCTTGGAAAGGCTTTAGCAGGATTGATTAAGTACGATGGTGCTGTGGAGTACCAAGGCAATGATATTGGAGCCTTGAATCCTAAAGAGTCAAAGCTATTAAAAAAAGATATTCAGATAATTTTTCAGGATCCTTACGGATCTTTATCTCCCCGAATGACAATTGGTGAAATAGTTGGAGAGGGCTTGGATGTTCATTTTTCACTTAATGCGAAAGAAAAAGAAGAGAGAATTACTGATTGCTTAAATGCTGTAGAGATTAATCCTGATCACAGATTTAAATACCCTCATGAATTTTCAGGTGGCCAGCGTCAAAGGGTTGCGATTGCCAGATCATTAATTTTAAATCCAGCGTTTATGATATTGGATGAACCAACATCTGCCCTAGATCGATCTATTCAGATACAAGTTATTGAATTGCTAAAAAACCTACAAGAAAAATTTCAGCTAACTTATTTATTTATTAGCCATGATTTAAAGGTGGTTCGCTCAATGTCGGATTATATATTTGTAATGCAAAACGGTGTCATCGTAGAGTCCGGACCCGCAAATGAAGTTTTCTCTAATCCCGAACAAGACTATACTGATAAATTATTAAATGCTGCCTTAAAGTATTCAACAGTCTAAATATGTCTAATAGAAAATTTTCAAAAAATTTAGTGGATGGACCTCATCAGGCTGCCTCACGCTCCATGCTTCGAGGAGTTGGTTTTGAGACTGCAGATTTTTCCAAGCCTTTGGTTGGAATAGCATCTACCTGGTCAAAAGTCACTCCCTGCAACATGCACATTAATGAGCTGGCTGAGCTTGTAGAAACTTCAATCGATGCTTCGGGATGTAAAGGCGTTCTTTTTAATACAATTACAGTATCAGATGGTATTTCTATGGGGACTCAGGGAATGAAATATTCCCTTGTTTCTAGGGAAGTAATTGCAGATTCTATTGAAACAGTGGTGGGTTGTCTTGGTTATGATGGTGTTGTTGCAATTGGAGGGTGTGATAAGAATATGCCCGGGGCTTTAATTGCTCTTGCAAGACTAAATAGACCATCAATTTTTATTTACGGTGGATCAATCCAGCCGAGTTCAGCCAATACAGATTATGTTACTGTTTGTGAAAAAGTTGGGGAATATGCCAAGGGCTCTATCTCAGAAGAAGAGCTTATTGCAGTTGAAAAAATCTCTGTTAAAGGTCCAGGCTCATGTGGCGGTATGTATACAGCAAATACCATGGCTTCTGCCATCGAAGCATTGGGTATGAGTTTACCTGGCAGCAGTAGTCAAGACGCAGTTTCTTTGGACAAAAAATCAGATTGTCAAAATGCTGGTGCAGCCATAGCAAATTTATTGGATTTAGACATCAAGCCTAGCGATATTATGACCAAAAAGGCATTTGAAAATTCTATTGCTGTCACCATAGCTTTGGGTGGATCTACGAATGCAGTCTTACATTTATTAGCTATGGCTCATTCTATTGGTGTCGACCTTGAGCTTTCTGATTTCACCAGGATCGGCAAAAAAATTCCTGTTTTAGCAGATATCAAACCTTTTGGAAGTCACTTTATGTCAGAGCTTAACGCGATTGGTGGGATTGCCCCAATGATGAAAACTATGCTTGCAAGCGGCCTTCTTCATGGCGACTGCTTAACAGTTACTGGAAAAACTTTAGAAGAAAATTTAGCTGAGATTGACCCTTATCCCGATAATCAAAAAATTATTCTTTCTCCCCAAAACCCAATCAAGGACTCAAGTCATCTTAGAATTCTTTTTGGTAATTTGGCACCAGAAGGAGCAGTCGCCAAAATTACAGGCAAAGAAGGCACGCTGTTTACTGGAACAGCTAGAGTGTTTGATTCTGAAGAGGAAGGCATGGACGCAATTCTTTCTAAATCTATTAATGCTGGAGACGTTGTGGTTATAAGGTACGAGGGACCTCAAGGAGGGCCTGGTATGAGAGAAATGTTAAAGCCAACTTCTGCAATTATGGGTCAAGGACTTGGGGATAGCGTTGCTTTTATTACTGATGGAAGGTTCTCAGGGGGCACGCATGGCTTTGTGGTTGGTCATATTAGTCCAGAAGCTGAATTGGGCGGCCCAATAGCGCTAATTAAAGATGGCGATGAGATTGTTATTGATGCAAATCAAGATATTCTAAATCTTAATATCACCGATGATGAGATGGAGCTCAGAAAAAATAACTGGAAAAATAATAATTCGTCCCCAAAAAGTGGGGTACTAGCAAAATATAAGCGCACAGTGCAATCAGCTTCAAAGGGAGCAATCACAGATTAAACATGGCTAACAGAATATTCCCAACAACTAGACTTCGTCGTTCTCGCTCCAAAAGCTTTTTGCGCGATTTAGTTGCTGAGAATAAACTATCTTCTGATGACCTAATCCAACCTTTGTTTATTGCAGATCAAAAAGAATCTCAGATTGACATACCATCGATGCCAGGAATCTATAGGCACAATTTAGATTCCCTATATGCAGAGACTGAAGAGCTTTTAAAGCTTGGCATCAAATCAATTGCAATTTTCCCAGCAATTCATCCTGATAAAAAAAATCCTGAAGCTTCCCATGCTTTTGATCAAACCAATATTGTTTGCAATGCCTTGCAAGGCATTAAGCAAAGATTTCCAGAAATTATTTCTATAGCAGATGTTGCCCTGGATCCTTACACAGATCATGGCCACGATGGACTGTTAATTGATGGAAAAATTAACAACGATGAGACTCTTAAGCTTTTGGCGCAGCAAGCTCTTATTCTTGCAGAGGCTGGCGCAGATATTATTGCTCCCTCGGACATGATGGATGGAAGGGTAAAAGCTATTCGAGACTCTCTTGAATCTAATAATTTTGTCGACACTATTATTTTATCCTATGCAGCAAAATATGCTTCTAGTTTTTATGGTCCTTTTAGAGATGCTGTTGGCTCGGCTGCAAATTTAGGAAATAGCTCAAAGAAGACATATCAAATGAATTTTTCAAATATTGATGAGGCTCTTCATGAAGTTGAGATGGATATTAATGAAGGCGCAGATATTGTCATGATAAAACCTGGCACAGCATACCTGGATGTTGTTCATGCAATTAAATCCAAGTTTCAGTTACCTACATTTGTCTATCAAGTTAGCGGAGAATATTCCATGCTGGCTCTTAGCATTAAGAAAGGGTGGTTAGATAAAAATGTTATGTTAGAATCTCTGGTGTGTTGCAAAAGAGCAGGAGCAGATGCAATTCTCACATACGCAGCAAAACAAATAGCATCGGAGTTAAATACATGAGTGACAATGTCAAAGAGATTACAGCAGCAAATTTTAATCAAGAGGTAATTGAGTCTGATATTCCAGTTCTAGTAGATTTTTGGGCTGAATGGTGTGGCCCTTGCAAGCAATTAGCCCCAACAGTTGCTGAAGTTGCAGATACAGTGGTTGGTTCAGTTAAGGTTTGCAAAATGGACGTAGACAGTAACCAAGAAATTGCTGTGCAATTCGGAGTGAGATCTATACCAACCCTATTAATTTTTAAAAATGGTGAAGTGTCAGCCACCCAAATTGGCGCTATTAGTAAACAGCAATTGGAGGAATTTATAGAATCAGAAGTTTAAATCTTTGCATCTAGTGAGAAAACACTCTATCATTTTCTCATCTCAGCCCTAAGGGGCCACTAAAAACCAAAATTCTTTCTACTCCCCCCACAAAACAAATAGGTATTAATTTATGAATCTCAGAGAAATGAAAATTAAACCAATCAATGAATTGGTTGAAATAGCCGAAGGTCTTGGCATTGAAGATGTTGGACGACTAAAAAAACAAGAAATTATTTTTAGAATTTTTAAACAGCAAGCAAAAGATGGTGTTGATATATATGGTGGTGGAGTTTTAGAGATTTTAAATGATGGCTTTGGATTTTTAAGATCCCCAGAGGGATCCTACCTTACTGGACCAGATGACATATACGTCTCACCAAGCCAAGTGCGAAAATTTAGCCTAAGAAAAGGGGATGAGATTCATGGGAAAATAAGACCTCCAAAGGACGATAGGGAAAAATATCCTGCCTTGGTTTATGTGGATACAATTAACAAAGAAGCTCCAGAAAACACTAAGAAAAAGATTTTATTTGAGAATCTCACTCCATTATTCCCTACTGAAAGACTTACTTTAGAATTAGGGACAGGCTCTGCTGAAGATTTATCATCAAGAATTATTGATTTAGTATCTCCAATAGGTAAAGGTCAAAGAGGCCTGATTGTTTCTCCCCCTAAAGCGGGTAAAACTTTAATGTTGCAAAGCATTGCCCATTCAATAACAAAAAATAATCCTGAAGTAGAGTTAATCGTTCTGCTCATTGATGAGCGCCCAGAAGAGGTAACTGAGATGTCTAGAACTGTTAGAGGAGAGGTCGTCGCAAGTACTTTTGATGAGCCGCCATCTCGTCATGTTCAGGTTGCGAACATGGTAATAGAGAAAGCAAAGCGTCTTGTTGAGCATAAAAAAGATGTAGTAATTCTTCTTGATTCTATTACTCGCTTAGGCAGAGCATATAACTCAGTTCAACCTGCATCTGGAAAGATTCTTTCAGGTGGAGTCGATTCCAATGCATTAGAAAAGCCAAAGAGATTCTTTGGTGCGGCACGAAATGTAGAAGATGGTGGGAGTTTGACTATTATAGCCACTGCCCTTGTTGATACAGGTTCCAAGATGGATGAGGTAATTTACGAGGAGTTTAAAGGTACCGGCAACATGGAAATTCATCTTGAAAGAAAAATTGCTGAAAAACGAATATATCCTGCTATAAATATTAGACGCTCAGGCACCAGAAGAGAGGACTTGCTAACTAGCCCAGAAGAACTCCAAAGAATGTTTATTCTTAGAAAAATTCTTGATGATATGGAAGACTCCCAAGCAATAGAGTTTTTAATTGAGCGGCTTAAGTCATCCAAAACAAATGATGAATTTTTTAATGCCATGAAAAGTGGCAATGGCAACGGAAAGAAAAAATAATTAAGAACGAGCTAATTTTATAGCAGCTTCAGTCATCTCCTCATCATGAGGGCTTTCGGCAACTACACAACCCTTTATTCCATGATTAAAGGCAGTCTCTTGAATCCTCGGGGACGCAACAATCAAATTCATTTTTTCTAAATCAGTAGGTTGAGAATACCTCACGAGAACCTCTAAGGTTTGAACATTATATATCAAAAAAATAGCTTTGCGGTTTCCGGTAATATCGCTTAACTCAATACTCTCTTCATCAATAACTTTGTAACAGGAGAAGGTATCTAGTGTTATCGGAGTATGAAAACTTAATTGAGGTTTCTTCCCCCCACAAAATATTAAGCACTTTTGATGTTTGCCTTGTTCTATTAGTTCAGCAAGACCTGCTGAGTTAAAACCCGAGGGAACTTCAGAGACCAAGCCATGTTCACTCAAAATCCTCTGTGTTGCCAGACCTATCGCCATAATTAAGAGATTTAAATTTTTTGATGTGTGCTTTTGCAGATAGGGAGCCCCAAATTTTGCAGCAGTTTGACTCGTAAAAATGATGACGTCATAAGAATCAAGCTGCTGAAGCTTTTCAAGTGCCTGATTGGATGGCGAGATACTCAAAATTTTAGTTAACGGCTCATGTATGAACTCTATGCCAGAGCGGGCTAACAATTCATTTGTTTTATTGGCTAGGATTGATGGTCGTGTATTAACAATCATTTAAGTCTGAATTAGCTCTTGCGCACCTTCTGCAAGAAGCTCTATTTTGAATTGCGACACAGCCTCTAATTCTTGCGCTGGCAAGAATGTGATTTCTTTTTCTATAATTGTTGAGCCATCTTGATTTGAAACCCTAACTTGCAAATGCAGTGAAGAGTCTTGAGCTGTCACCAGTGCAGAAATTGGTGATAGACATGAGCCCTCTAAAGCTGCAACAATTTCTCGTTCAATTTTTGTGGCCGTGAATGTCTTCTGGCAATTAATCATATTCAGCATTTCTAAGATGCCTGATTGGATTTGAGAGACATACACCTCAATGCCTATTGCTCCTTGTGCTGCGGCCGGTAGCATTTGATTTTCTGAAAAAATATGCATGTTAGGGTAATGAATCTTGAGTCTATTCAAAGCAGCCTTTGCCACTATAAGCCCATCAAGATTCTCGCTAACAATCTTATTGATTCTGGTTTGTATATTTCCTCTGACAGGAACAATTTCTAAATCTGGGTGCATGGCAAGCATTTGTGATTTTCTTCTGGGACCTGAGGTTCCAATTCTTGAATTTTTATCAAGATCGTTAAATGTTATTCCATCTTTCAGCAGAATTGCATCGGAAGCATCTTCTCTAGACAGAGTGGCTGCAATGGAAAATTTAGGATCAAGCAGAGCGGGAACATCCTTCAGGCTATGAACTGCAATATCTGCATCTCCATTAGAGAGAGCAGCTTCTAGCTTAGAGACAAATAATCCTTTCCCACCAATAAGATGTAAAGGAGCTTCGGTTAAATCTCCTTCTGATTCTATTGGAATAATTTCACACACAGATGAAGGTTCAGATGCTTCGATTAGACTTATTACCTGGTTGGTTTGAAGTAATGCCAAGGGAGAGGTTCTAGTAGCTATTCTAATTTTCATTGCAAAATCATGAGCCTCACATCTCCAATGGTTTTATCCTTAAGAACCTCTTGCTTTTTACTAAGTATAATTTCTGTTCTTTTATCTGTTTCTAAATAAATCTTTCCATCAGCCGCTAAAAGATCTTGTATTCTAATCGCGCTGAGCAAACTCTCATAGTTTACTTGGTCAAATGGCGGGTCTAAAAAAATGACATCAAATTTACGCTTGTTTGTTTGCATCCATTTTAGAGCTGCGCTGCAAGCAACCTCACTTTTGTCTTGATACTCAAGATGGGCAACATTTTTCAGTATATTTTTAAATAAGCTTTTATCTTTTTCAACGAAAGTAACATGAGAAGCCCCTCTAGAGAGAGCCTCAAAACCTAACCCTCCAGTGCCTGAAAATAAATCTAAACAATTTTTATCTTGTATTTCAAATTGCAGCCAGCTAAATAGCGTTTCCTTTGCTCTATCAGAAGTAGGCCTTAGGGTTGGAGAAGCTTTAAAAACTATGCGATAGCTCTTGTTTCTGCCTCCGATTATTCTTATGCTTGTCGTATTCAATCTAGTAAATTTTTTACAGAGTATAAATTATAACGCCAATGCCAAAAGAACAATTTTTAAATGCTATGAGATTTTTAGCATCATCTGTAAGCGTAGTTTCAGCTAAAGACTCCAGCGGCAAACTTTACGCCATGACCGCCTCCTCTGTGACTTCATTAACAGTCGACCCACCAGCCATACTTGTTTGCGTGAATAAGGGTGCAAGCATTCATGATGTCTTGTTACCGGGAGTTGATCTGTGCATTAATATTCTTAGCAAAGAGCAACAAGATATTTCAAACCTGTGTAGCTCGAAAGATTCTGAGTCATTGAGGTATGCGAATGATTACTGGAATTTAGATGATACCCCATTTCTAAAAGAGGCCCAGTCCAATATTTTCAGCCAAGTAGACGAGGTCATTGGTTACAACTCTCATTCAATTGTGATTGCAAAAGTTTTGAGAGCCCAAAGCGCAGACTCATTTAACGGCTTAATATATGCAGACGGAAGATATTTAGCGTGATCCGATTATTGCTTTCATTGTCATTATTTTTTGCGAATGGATTAATTGCTCTTGAATTCAGCAAAGGAGCTCCAGCAGCAGCAGTGTATTTTATTACCCCAAAAAATGATGACATTGTTTCAGGCGAAGTCGTCGTTAAATTCGGTCTTCAGAATTTTGGAGTTTCACCAGCAGGATTAAATGTTAATGGAACTGGCCATCACCACTTAATCATTGATACTGATTTACCAAATTTGAATCAACCAATCCCAGCAGATAAAAATCATGTGCATTTTGGAAAAGGTCAAACAGAAGTTATGTTAGAGCTTGAGCCTGGTTCTCATACTTTGCAACTTCTGCTGGGAGACTATCGACATATCCCTCATAGCCCTCCAATCTACTCAAACAAAATTACTATTGTTGTTAAATAGATTTCTTAGTATTCAAACGCTCTAATTAAAAAACTTTTAATATCGCTTCTCACTAATCCCATAGCATTTCCAGCATTTGTGTTAGCTGATGCCTCTGCATCAATAGGCTCATTCCTTAGCAAGCCAACCAAGCCATGCAGTAGAGCCCAATGATGAATGCATTTTAGGTCTAAGTCTTTATCTGTTATGCCGGGGTTTAATTCAGCTATTATATGAACCAATTCCCCAAAAGCGCCAGTGGCAATATCTAATAATCCAGGGAATTGAGTTTTATCAATTACTGGACTGTGCATCAAATCATAGGTATTTCTTTTAGATAGCCCAAACGCAATATAGGCTTGCGCCATTTCTAAAAACCTATCTTTTGCGGATAATGATTTTTTTGCAGTAGCAGTATTAATATTATGTATAATTTCTTTTAATTCTGTATATCCGCGTGTAGATACTTCAGCCAATAAAGATTCTTTGGTTTTGAAATGCCTGTAGGGAGCCGTTTGGGATACCTTAGCCTCTTTTGCAATTGATCTAAGGCTCATATGATCATGGCCATCGGCCTCGCAAATAATACAAGCGCTTAAAATAAGCTCCTCTTTTAGGTTTCCATGATGATATTTCATTTTTTATTCATTCGATGTTGACACTGATAACATCTTTATATATGTTGACACTGTTAACATTAAATAATTTTCCTGCTTTAGTCAAATTTATGAAAAAAATAGTATTTACCATAGCCCTTTCTATTTATCTGCCTTTATTATCTGCCGAGGGCTCTTCATTAGAAATTACGACTATTGAGATGCAAGACTCCTACCAATCTTTGAAAAGATTTCCAGGCAAGATACTACCTTTAAATTATTCCAAACTTTCTTTTGAGATTCCTGGAAAAATATCTCAAGTAAAGGTTGATATTGGAGATGCTGTAGAGAGAGACCAAATTCTTGCCATTTTGGATCCTTCAGAAATGCAGGCAAATTTAAATCAAGCCATAGCTAGATATGATTTAGCTTCACAAGCATTAATCAGATTTCAGGATCTGAAAGAGAAAGGCTTTATTTCTAACCAAGAATTAGATAAGGCTAACTCAGAATTTTTAGTGGCTAAGGCACAAGCGGATTTGTTCAGCGTAAAATTAGAGCAAACTAAAATACGCGCTCCTTTTTCAGGATATATCCAAAATAGATTTCTTGATACTGGAACAGTCATTAGTCCCGGGTTGCCAATTTTAGAAATTATTGATTCAACAGCTGCGGAGGCACATGTCTCAGTACCTAGCCATATTATTGAGAGCTTAGTTGAAGGAAATTCTTATAATTTTTTATTTGATGAGAAAATATTTCCTGCAACACTTAAGCGTTTTACTAAAATGAGCAATCAAGGATCAGATAATAGATTATGCATCTTTGAATTTAATACTTTCATCAATCCTGGATCCATTGCCTATCTGCAGCTTCAGCAAGAAAAATTAACAAGAGGAGCATGGGTTCCCTTAAAATCTCTTTCTCAAGGTACGCAGGGTTTGTGGATTTTATACACTGTTTTAAAAGAAAAGAATAATCAATTCAAGGTAGCTAAAGAAATTATTGAATTAATTCATGTTGAGGGAGATAGTGCCTATATCTCAGGAACCATTTCAACTGGAGACATGGTGGTTTCAGGCGGAGCTGAGATGGTTATTGAGAATGAAATTTTAAAAGTTAACTAAATCATGTTCTTACTCAAGATTTTATTTGATCGACCTAGAATTTTTGGCTCACTTTTAACCTTTATTTTTTTAGCAGGCCTTTTTTCTCTAAACACTCTTCCCAGGCAAGAAAATCCAGAGCTTTCTCAACGCTGGTCAACGGTCCAAGTTGTCTACCCTGGAGCCTCTCCAACAAGAATTGAATCACAAATTCTAGAGCCTTTGGAAGCAAAGCTGAGAGAAGTATTTGAGTTTGATGAAATTATTTCATTTGCATCTCAGGGTTTTTCAACAACAGTGCTAGCAATCAAAGATGAGGTTCCGTCTTCGCTCATAGAGCAAGTTTGGTCCGAAGCGCAGGATAAAATAGATCAAGCATCCTTTTTATTGCCTCCAGACGTTAAGCCGCAATTAATTAGGAGTAGTGGACCCCCAATAACCCTGCTTTATGCGTTGACCTGGAACGGAGAAGGGGACACTCCTCTAATTCTCATGTCGCGTGTAGCGGAAGATCTGCGACAAACCTTAGCCTATGTTAGCGGCTCAGATAGAAGCCATGTTTACGGAGCTGCTGACGAAGAAGTTTTGGTTGAAATAGACAATGCTAAATTATCTGCCCTTGGCTTGTCTTTTCAAGAAGTTTTTCAAGTCCTATCAGGGCTTGATGCCAAAAAACCAATTGGGCAAATTTCTCAGAATGGAAAAGAGCTCCTTATAAAATCAAAAGATAATTTAACCAATATTTCACAAGTAGCTAACTTGCCCATCAAGGTTTTTAATGACTATGAAATTATTCGCTTAGGGGATATTGCCACTTTATCAAAAAATCCTAGAGATCCACCAGAAGAGCTCACCCTTTTTAATGGAAAAAGATCTGTGTTAGTTAATATTACTGGAGCCTTCTCGCAAAGAGTAGACCTATATGTTGATAACGTTGAAGAGTTAGTTGAGGAATTTAAAGATCAACTGCCAGCAGAAATATCTTTAGAGAAGATCTATGACGAATCTTTTTATTTTAAAGAAAAATTTAGCACTTTATATACAAGTATTCTATTCGCAATCTTAATTGTTGTCGGGATTAGTTATTTTCTTCTAGGCTTTAAATCAGCTCTGATTGTGGGATCAATTATTCCCCTAACTATTTTTTTAGTTTTATTTGGCTGTACATTGCTTGGACTGCCATTGCATCAAACTTCAATGACGGGAATTATTATTGCCCTAGGGTTGCTCATCGATAACGCCATTATTGTGGTTGAGGATTTCAAATATAGACGAAGACTGGGCCATTCTAGGGAGCAAGCCTCATATGAAACTTTCCAACACCTTTGGATACCTCTTGCAGCAGCAACAGCTACCACAACATTATCCTTTTTTCCGATTGCTGTTGGAACTGGGCCGAGCGGAGAGTTTACTGGAGGCATGGCAAAAACAGTAATTCTTTCTATCACTTCATCGTTGTTCCTTGCGCTTTATGTTGTGCCAGTGCTTCTAAATCACTTGGACAAAATTAAATTTTTTGAAAAAGAAATTTTTGGTGGCAACGGCTATTCCAATGAAAAACTTCTTCATCGCTATAGAGCTGTCCTGACTTGGTCATATGAGGTTCCGAAAAGGGGAATGATGATTGCATTGATATTACCTGCATTGGGCTTTATATCTTTTCCATTTTTAAAAGCAGACTTCTTTCCAGAGCTTGATAGAAATATGTTTAAAGTATTGGTTGAGCTGCCGCCTAATTCGAATGTAGAGAGCTCTGAAAAAGCAGTATTGAAATTAAGAGACACGATTGCTCAAAGTGGAATTGTGCAAGACGATGTATGGTTTATTGGGAGAAGACTGCCAAGAATTCTTTATAACGTTATAGGAGGTGATACAGCTCTGGGTGCCAATAATTTAGCTCAAGGGGTTTACATAAGTAATTCTTATAAAGAAATGAAGAAAGCACTTCCAGAGCTTGCCAAAAGACTGACTTCTGAAAATCCTGGCCTAAAAATTATCGTTGATAAATTTGATTCAGGCCCCCCAGTAGAAGCTGCGGTAGAGTTCAGCATTGATGGGCCTGATCTAAATATCTTGAGAGCTTTAGGAAAAAAATTAGAGTTAATTGTAAGGGATGCTCCTGGAGTGTTCTTAACTAAAAGTGAGCTTGCTGGTGGGGCAACAAATTTGGAGTTTGCCTTCAATGAATCCAATCTTGCTCTAGGCTCAATTTCTGGAGATTTCTTTATTAATGAGCTAGCAATTGCAAGTGAAGGGGTTGTTGTTGGCGCTATGCTCGATGGAAATAAAGAGCTGCCAATCAAGATAAGAGGATCATCAACTGATTCCATAGAATCAACTCAATTTTTATCTGTGCCCTCCAATGAAGGTTTTGATTATTCTTCTAATTATGGCGAGTTTGAGGTAACCAATCAGGCTAATTTTATTTCCCGTGATGCTGGCAGAAGACAAAATCAAGTCTCAGGATGGATTTGGCCTGACTTACTCCCATCTCAAACTGAAAAATTTTTGGCAGACCAGTTAGAAACTTTTAAATCAGAGCTTCCACCTGGATATATTTTTGAAGTAGGAGGAGAGGCTGAGGCAAGGGGGCAATCTCAGTCCAACATCTTCTCATCAGCCATTTTATTCTTCGTCTTAATAATTATTGCATTGGTTGCAGCGTTAAATTCCTTTAGACAGACTGGCTTAATTTTAAGCGTCGCCTTTTGGTGCACAGGATTAGCATTTTTAGGATTAACAATAGGACAAGCCAACTTTGGATTTATTGGCTTGGTTGGTGCCATTGGTCTTGCAGGGTTATCCATCAATGATTCAATCGTCGTTCTATCTCATATCAAAGAAGCTAATGCTAGGTCTCCAATTACTAAAGAGGAGCTTGTTGAAGTTATTATTCGGTCTACCCGACATGTTATTACAACCTCTGCAACTACAATCGGTGGTTTTTTACCATTGATACTTACCAGTATATTCTTTCAACCTTTAGCCTGGGCAATGGCTGGGGGTGTTATAGGCTCGTCCATCATTGCATTATTTTATATCCCTGCCTGTTATGCTATTTCCAAAAAGTTATAGAATTTAGTTATTAAAGGGGAGGAAACTAATGAAGTTATATATGGTGCATGTAGGATTCTATGATGCTGAAGTTGGAGAGGGGATATATGAATCTCACATGAATTTTTTTGTAGCTGCCAGCAATGCAAAATCTGCGAAGAAAAAAACTTTTAACTTAGAGCAATTTAAGAACAAAAAAATGCACATAGACGGAATTAAAGAGATTTCTGATGTGGAAGGTTACAAAGTGATTTTAGAAAAAAGCTCTTATAAAAATAAATCCAAGGTATATTCTTACAACGAATCAAAAAAATTATAGTTATTAAATAGTTAGGCTTTGAGGAGAGCATGAGAAGAATAATTACAGGGCATGATAAATCCGGTAAATCAATTATCACCATTGACGGTCCGCCAGCCTGTTCAATTGGTGAAGACGTAGGTGGCTTGTTTGAGATTTGGAATACCGATGGTAAAGCAATAGATACGACAGATGAAATTGATAGAGCGGATTCAGAGATCCTTTTATCACCTCCTGCTGACGGAACTAAATTTAGATATTTTCAAATCAACCCAACGCCAGAGGGAGTTCCTTTAGAAGTTCTTCAGGCAGCTGCAGCTGATGCCTTTGCAAGTGTAGGAGCATCTCATTACAGAGTTGATACCTCAAAGCATCCCGCAATGCATAAGACCAATACAATTGATTACATTATTTTACTAAAAGGAGACGTCACACTTTTGCTGGATGAAGATGAGGTGAGCCTTAAACCTCATGATGTAGTGGTGCAAAGAGGAACTAACCATGCCTGGGTCAACAATGGTGCAGAGCCTGCTTTGTTGATTGCAGTCTTAATTGATAGTGAATTAAAATAGTTCTTTTACAGGCTACCAAAACACAATAAGAGTAATGTTCGAAGTTAAATTAATTTCAGGAGCCCTCGGCGCAGAGTTGCATGGGGTAGATTTATGCGAGGATCTCTCTGTTGATACTTATGCAGAAATCAGAAGACTGCTGATAGAGCATCAGGTAATTTTCTTTCGTGATCAAGATATTAGCCCTCACCAACACAAGGCTCTAGCTGAGTCGTTTGGGCCAGTTCAAACTCATCCGGCCTATGAGACAGTTCCAGATTTTCCAGAGATTACAATTTTAGAGAGCACGGCTGATAAGCCTTCTAAAATTGAAGTCTGGCATTCAGATATGACTTTTCGAAAACACCCTCCTCTAGGATCTGTTCTGCGATCAAAAATTTGTCCGCCTGAGGGAGGAGACACTATGTGGTCAAGCATGACAGCTGCTTATGACGGTCTATCCAGTAACATGCAGCAGTATTTATCGACCCTTGATGCCGAGCATGATTTTAGTCATGGGTTTAAAGAAAGTTTAGCGGAGCCAGGGGGCTCAGAAAGATTGGCCCAAGCCGTTACAGACAATCCACCGGTTACCCATCCAGTGATCCGCATCCATCCTGAAAGCCAGAAAAAAGTTATTTTTGTTAATGCTTTATTTACGACTAAAATTCTTAATGTATCAGCCAAAGAGAGTGCGGCAATTTTAAATTTTCTCTGTGAGCATGTGGTGACACCAGAATATACGTGTCGCTTTCATTGGGAACCAAACTCTATAGCAATTTGGGATAACAGAAGTACCCAACATAAGCCTATTAATGATTATTTCCCCGCTCATCGAGTCCTTGAAAGAGTCGCCATCGATGGAGACAAGCCTTATTAATCTTTCTTAATAAAGCTTAAAATCCAGTCTATTACTTTTAGATCTTGAGGTATTGCATCAAGAGAGTTGCATGCTTTTAAATATTTATCCTCTCCCAATATGCTCCTTCGCATTTGAAGCAAATCTTTTGCATAAGCTACATCAAACTCAATATGCCCTTGAAAACTTAAAATGTGATTTTCAATTGCTAGCATAGCAACAGGACAAGTCCGAGAACTTGCAAGCAAT
>Ga0206131_10004272_pt1 | contig 15777 bp, 6 predicted proteins | sample Helgoland_Spring_FD_148636 | JGI IMG/M metagenome (GOLD analysis project Ga0206131, IMG submission 148636) | Pelagic subsurface seawater microbial communities from Kabeltonne, Helgoland, North Sea - Helgoland_Spring_Bloom_20160517_1 | ecosystem: Environmental > Aquatic > Marine > Epipelagic ...
TGAAAAGACAGAAGAGTTTTGAATTCTTAAGAAGATTGAGAGACGAAAAAATCCATCAGCGGTCTTCTCTAGGCCTCTCGTTCGTTCGTCCCTCTCCAAAAACACGCGCACTCCGCACGCGAGAAAATCAAAATGACCACCTGTCCTCGACACATTGCGTGCTCTTCATCTTCTTCTGTCCTCATGAAAACGACGACGACGAGAACGACGACGACGACGACGAGAACGCGGACGTTTTCTCCTTCTTCGAACAAAATTTCTGTGGCTCCCAGTCGTCCTCCTCGTTCAAATCAATCCACCTTTCCGTCGAGAAGAACGAGGAGAGGAGATTTGAAAATCAACGCTTTGACGCAAGACTACGATGACAATAAAGATCAATTCATGAAAATGGTCTCCTCGGAAGGGAAAATGAACGCGTTGAAGTCTATTTCCGCGGCTGATCAAAAGTTAACGTCCTCCTCGAGCGTGAATAACAACGTCATTTCCATCGATCAGAGCATTTTAAAAGTCGACCCGTACTCCAAAGACGCGTTGGATATGATTGGTTCTCGAACAAAATCGACCCCGGTGAACTTTAGCGTTCAATACGAGACGAAATGGGGTGAGAATTTGTTCGTGTTAGGTTCTCACAAGAAGTTAGGCGCTTGGGACGAAGCGAAAGCAATCCCAATGCACTACAAAGAAGGCGGACATTGGAGTTGCGAGGTGGATTTGCAACCGGGTGGAATTTTTTTCTACAAATATCTCGTGCGTTCGATATTTGGGACGAGGTGGCAAGAAGGGGCGAACAACTTGCTCGTGTTGCCAGAAGCGAACGATTTACCGAAAAACGCGACGTATTTAGTCGAGGACTGCTTCAACGGAGGCCCGACGCAGTTGACGAGAACGAACCAAACGTTGTTGGCCGCCAAGTTGATCGAGACGCAAAAGGAGAAGGTTTTGTACGCGAAGGAGTTATCGAAGCAACAACAAATGACAAAGTCCGCGTTGGAAGAGTTATTAATCGCGAGAGAAGAGTTGGCATCGGCGCAGATGCAACTGGCCCGAGCGATCGGGGACGGACGCTCGTACGACGTCGATACGACGACGACCACCACCACCACCACAAACAACGACACTAGCAGCAAGGAAGAGGAGGAGAAAAAGTCAGGCTTCTGGTCTTCGCGATAACAACAACGCATAATATTATACACCATATTCAAAATTTGCATTTACCGGCGCGGTAAATCGAATAATACTATCTTTCCTGACATCAAGCACAGGTATTGAGAAGTTTAGCCTTTCATTGTGTTATATTGAAAAATAAAACGTGACAACTCTTCCTTTGATCGTTGATGGCCCCGCGCGAATAAAGAAAATTTTTTATTCCTCGTTTCATTTCTCGTTTAATTCCTCGTCTATTTCCTCTTCCTCCTCCTCGTTCATTAAAAGCTCGTCTCGCGTGGCCATGCGATGGGTCCTTCTGTTTACCCTTCGATGGCTTTTTGTTTCTAGTTTTGCCTCTACTCTATCTGCCCCTCCGGCAGCTTGTTTCATTCGCACGTGCGTCTCTCTTTTATACGCCGCCTCTTTCTCTTTTACCGCAAGTTTCTTCACTTCTTCTAACAACTCCATGTATAAATCTAATCGTTCTTGAGTCCAATTTGAATCACCAACTACACATCCTGGCTCGTGGACGTGCGTACAATCGGTAAACGCGCATCGTGCATCTCGCTCTTCCTTGGCTCGCTGAATCGCGTCTCGAATCTCCGGGAAGCAGAGCGCCACATCTTTAACAACCATACTCTCTAAAGACGGATACCCAAACCCGGGCGTATCGGCGAGTAAATTACCACCTTTCATGCGAAGTAAACTAACGTGTCGAGTCGTGTGTTTTCCTCTCCCACTTCGAGCCGATACTTGTTTCACCGATTGCAAATCTGCCGATTCTAAAATCTCTCGCGCTTTTTCGTTTTCCACCGATCTCGAGCCTTTCTTTAGTTTCCCGCCGCCGCCGCCTTCTACGTCCAAATCCGTCACAAAAGTAATCTTCCCCTCCTCGCCTTCTTCGGATGAATCCTTCCTATTTCTATCTTCATCGTAATCGTTTTGTTGTCTCTTTTCGACTGAAAGCGCCGATTCCAAAGCGCTCGTCGCGCGAAGGCGATTTATCAAACTCGATTTCCCAACCCCCGAAGGTCCAGCCAAGGCGACGGTCTTCCCGCTTCCTATAACTTTCACGATCTCATCGATACCATCCCCAGTCGCGACGGAGACAAACTTCGGATCGTATCCCCACCTTCGCATCTTCTCTCGCCATTCTTCTACTCTCTCTTCCTCTATCAAATCTTTCTTGTTGAATACCAAATGAAACGGCACGCGCGCGTATTCAAACGCGACTAAAAAACGCGTCAACTGCTTCTCTTCCAACGGCGGCTGCGACAACGAAAACGTCAACAGCGTCACGTCGACGTTCGCGATCGCTAAGTTGTTTCCGCCTTCGTTCTTCCTCTTCTCGATGTCGTAAATCGTTCCAGAACCTTGCACCCAATCGATCCCAGATTTTTCAGCGTCTAAAGTGACGATATCGCCGACTAAAACTTTTTGCTTCATCTTTTTCAAAAGCGCTCGACAGTTACACAACAACTCGACGTTGTCTTCTTTTCCTTCTTCTTCTTCTTCTCCTCCTCCTCCTTCTTCTTCGTTGATATCGATAATTTTCCGGAGTTTCTCGCCCAAAAGTTCCACGTCGTGCATCGCTTTCGCCTCCTCGGCTCTTTTTCGCGCGGCGTCGAACTGTTCGCGCACGCGGTTCAACTCTTTCGAAGGAATCTGTCGTCGGTTCACGACGACTCGGAAGTAGTTGGCTTGCGCAGTCACGACGGTCCCAAACACGCTCTCGGTGTTGTTGTTGTTGTTGTTGTTGTTGTTAGTGCTATTATTTTTATTCTCCCGAGGACGGCCAACAGACGGCTGCTTACCGCGTTGAACTTCGTCTCCTTCTTTGCCTTCACGGTCGGCGTCGAGCGTCGATGACGCCGCAGCTATCGTCGTTCTTCGGTTCATACACCTTTTTTGTTGTCCTCGACAATTTGAGTCGAGAAGAAGCAAAAGCGCCGACGTTGCAGAATTTTTAGGTACAACACTATGAACGTTTTCTCCTCTTCCACTGAAACAACCACCGACGCGATATCCGCGACGTAGCGAACGAAGGAGCGATGAAGGCATTTTGCACCGATTCGTTGTCGTTGTCGTCGCAATGAGCGACGCTTCGACGCAGAACATGCAAATTAGAAAAGGAGAGGGAGACGGAAGAGAGAGAGAGAGAGCAGGAAATGAAGCAAATTTCCAAGCACAACGAGTTTTATTACAACTCAACTATGACTTGCCAAGCACAAAAAAACGAGCGTAAGGTTTGCTGGTACCGTGGTATGGAGGTAGTGAGAGCATTCTTTTCTTCTTATTCATCGTTATTATTATTCAGCGTCCTCTCGACGTACTCCATCGCTCTCGCCTTCACGTACGTCATTCGTTCCGTGTTCCCATGAGACCTCTCGTACTCTAAGTACCTCTTGAACAAAAATTTCATGCTTCGCGCGTTCAGCTCCAAGTGCGTGGCGCGTTCAAACAAAGCTCGAATCCTTTCCGGGATGTTTTGCTTAATCTCTTGATCGATATATACGGACCAAATGTCCGTTCTCTTCGGATAATTGCGCAGAATACCTTCGAACATTGTGCGTCCGCGCTCGGGGTCTCCTTCTTTCATCTCCAACAAAGCAACTTTGACTAAAAGTTTGATGTGTTTGCGTTTTGGTAAAGAAGTCGTCGCGCGGTCGAGCAGTTTTCTAGAACCTTCCGCATCGCCTTTGAGCGTAACGTGACGAATGTACGTCAGCCATACTTTACAACTCGAGCGAAACTTCTTCACGATCAATTTAAGCGTTTCTTCAAGAATTTCTATTTGTTCCGCGCGCGTGTACATGTCTACCAAGACGAGGTACAGTTTCTTTGGATCGGCTAAATTCACGGCGCGCTTGAATAGTCTCGAGACAGCCTCTTTTGGATTCGGCAACCCGTGCGAGTTCTCTAAATTCAAATAAGCGATCCAAATGTTCATTCGCTCGTCTTCTTCTTGCGCCGGAATTGCCTCTAATGCGCGTTCAGCGACTGCTCGCGCGTCCTCGTACGCACCGACGCTCACTTGGAACGCGACGTATTGAATCCAAAGAAAGGAGGAAAGCGGTGACGCTAAGATCAACTTTTCGTACTCGGACGCACTTTCGGGAAGACGACCTTCGTCGCGCAACTGTTGCTCTTGTCTCAAGATTTCCATCTCAACCTCACGAGCTTTGCGACGCTTCGCGCGTTTCGAAAGTTTATTGGCATTTTCTCCCTCCTCGAGATGAGTGGATTCCTCTCGACTTCGTTTCATCGCGTTGAGTTTTTGTTTTTGTTCCTTCTCCTCCTCGTCCCAGGCGAAATCAACATCTTCTTCCTTCTCAGTCGCGGTGTTGTTGTCGTCATTTTCGTCTTCGTTGTCTTCGCCATCATCGTCATCGTCATCGTCTTCGTCTTCGTCGTCGTCATCATCCTCATTGTTCTCCTCGTCGCTTTCAGATTCTTCTGCCCTGCCTTCCTCTTTCTCGGATAAATTCTCAACCTCCTCTTCTGGCTCGTCCAAGTCCATTTTAGCAGCTTTATTATTAGTAGTGTCTTCGTCATCGTCGTCAGAAAGTAAAAGATCATCGTGCATTTCATCTTCGTCTTCTGAATCACCCTCGCGTTGTGCACCGTTATCAATGTCGTCATCGTCGTCTCCAAAAACAGAAGCTTTGATGCCAAGAGAAACTTTACTCGTCTCGTAATCTACTTTCATAATTTTGGCGCGAACTCTTTCTCCGGCTCGGACATGGTTGGCCAAATCATCCTTCACATGCATATCCGCAAACATTGAAATGTGACATAAACCAGAGATACCAGACTCGTCTAAAGTGACAAATACGCCGTAAGATTGCACGCTACGTACAGTTCCCATGACCACATCACCAACTTTCAACGATGCGACTGCTTCTTTGTTTGGCGTTTTAGAATCGGATTGTGAAGCGCGCAGCGACATCTCGACTCGATTTGTTTTCGCATCGGCGGACAAGATGCGTCCGCGAATCAATCGTCCAGTTGGGAATTCAACCGATGGTTTTACGACGAAGCCATCCGCGAGGTTGGTGAGCTTTATCAGCGCGTCCACATTACGCGAAAGCGCAACGAAGCATCCAGATTTGCCGACAGATTTGACGTATCCAGAAACTTCCTTCCCTACTTCAAGGTTCTTGGCGTCGTTAATCTCGGGATTCGCCACCTTCTTTTTCTTTTCTCCAGATTTACTCAACAAAGACGGTCGCATTGAAAGATCGACTTCTCCGCTCGATTTCATCGAAACCACGCGAACTTCTACGACATTGCCAACCTTCATTTCGGAAAATGGCTTTTCTTGAAACTCGTCGGATACGTCGGTTAAGAAAACCCGTCCCGTGACGTGTGCGCCAAGCCTCACCATCATAGAAGTACCTTTATTAAATCGCGAAATGATACCAAAGACTTTTGCGCCGACGCTGACAGAGTTTTGATCCCGGAAAGAAACGTCGACGTGCTTCTTAGAAACGTTGACGTTGACGATTGTTGCTTTAATCTTTTCTCCCTTTGAAAATCTCTTCTCGAGTGGTTTTTTAAGCTCTTTGATCGAGCTCGCAGTCTCAATCAGAGGAACAAAAGCCGTTATTTCCGGTCGAATGCACACTTTAACACCGTCTGGCAATACCGAAATGACGTACGCATGGATTGATTGACCCACTTCGAGCGTTTGTAGAGTTGGTCTTTTCAATGATGCTGTTGCATCAAAGTCGTCATTACCATTCTTTGCATTCTTGTTCACATTTTCGTCGTCTTTGTCTTCGTCTGCGCTGCTCCTGAGAGTGAGATCTAGTAGCCCACCTCGATCACCTGCCATGCCAAGAACAGCAACGTTCACAGTCAAACCGAGCGATAATTCTTCCAGCGGAAACTTCGATTTCGCGAAAGCGCCAGTCTCGGTGATGTGAATGCGTCCTTTTTTACTGTTTGGAAGCGAAACAAGCGCTTGGAGTGGCTGAAGTTCCGAAACGACACCTTGGAATTTAGTCCCAACCTTTGGACCGCTATTCGATTTATTAGTGTCCACGTACGGGACGGTGAGTAAAAGTCGGTTGCTGTAGAACTCGTCACCTTTAACATCGTCAGGAGAAGATGCGGAAGGAACCTGCGCAATTACCACATTCACTCTCTGATTGACCTCAAACCGTTCTGAAGCGTCGTTTAAACGCACGTTACAGTAGTGAACGGGAGCATATCCAATAGCGTCAGAATACTTTGGAAGAGATAAAATGACATACTGAGCTTTAATAAGCTCTACGATAGCTTCTGTTGCCTCACCTACTTTCAATTTCTTCAGCGCTGCGGAGGCGGATTTTACTTTCTTCTTCTTTTTCTTCGATAAATTCTTCTCGGTCACCACGCTCACTTTACCGATATCAATAACACCTTCGCGTCTAGAAACGTCTAACACTCTTCCAGATAAACGAGTCTCGGGGGTAAATTCTTCTATTTCTACGCTTTCCGGCACTTGATGCGGAGAAACCAACCCAACTGCATTCTCATCTTCATCGATATCGATCAAAACGCCGTAATCCTTCGTTTCGTTGATCGAGCCTTCGATATCACATCCAGGTTCAAACATGCGTACTGTTTTTTCAGATAACAAAGTCTCTGCCTCCTTGGGATCTTGAGCAACTTTGAAATCTAAGAACTCGAGGTCCGCAAAGAATGAGCGAATCAAAGGCGCATCTGATAAAGGTTGCGCGGTTGTTTGCAACCGAAGTGAAAGCGAAAGCCGCGGCGGAACGCATTCAACATCCACCGAAAGGACCATAGCTTGTACAGTTTGACCGACAAAGAACGAATCTGTGGCGTTACATCCGTCAGGTATTTGCGAGGGAGGCGCTAACCCGGTGAGAGAACCTAAAAATCGCACGAATACGCCCGTCGATGATGTTGAGGCGACGTACCCTGGATATATCTTTCCAGCCTTTACCTTATCTGCTCTATCGGGTAGACTTGAACTTGTTACCGCCTCTATAATCGAAAGTTTCCGACTCATGACAACTCTTTTTGGCTTTCTTTCGATAACCACGAAAGCTCCAGGTAAAACTTCCCCGACTTTTAAAGTTGATGCCATGCTCAGAGCCGTGACGGGGTTATCGGATAGGTGCTGAAACGCGACGAGTCCTTGAAACGATCCCTCTTCTGTACTCGAAGTCACCTCAATAATGCTCGAGCCTTGGACTATTTTAGTGATAGTCGCAGATGCAAAAACTTTACCGATTGGTACTGCGTCCGTCGACAAAGAGATAGCAGCAGCAGCAGCAGCAGCAGCACCAACCGTTGCTTCCGCTCCTTCGGCAGCATTGTCGTCTTCGTTGCCGCCGCCGCCGCCTAGCGAAAGTCTCAGTTTGTTTTCTCCTCGATCCGCAGAAACGATTGTCGTTCGAATAACTTGACCAACCGCATAGGCGTCTGCAATACTCTGACCTTCAGCCAACCCGAGATCTTGCGATCCTGCTAATCCCTTCAAGTTTCCATATAGTGTGACGAAAACGCCGTAATCGACAACGCCTGAAATTATGCCGTGCGTCGTTCGTCCAGGAATCGCATCCTCGATCGTTTTCAACACCGGTAATTCCGACTTTATCAACGCACGCTTATGAGTAACGATAGCTCTGTGTCTGGATCGGTCCACGCTGATGACTCGAAACTTCAAGATTGCGCCAGGAGTAACTTTAGATGACGTCGTTCGTCCGACGATATCGGACACATGAATCGGTGGACAAAGAGCTTTGACACCTTCGGCAAGTTTTACGATGGCTCCAAAATGTTCTGTCGCTAAAACTTCACCCTTGACAATCATCCCAGGAACTAGCTCTTCCAGACTGAAGAAGGGTTGCTCCAAAACAGATCTCTTTAAACTAACGTTGGCGACGGCGTCTAACAATCGATGTCCAATCACTCGAACTTTGACTTGTTTTCCTACTTTGTACTTCTTTTCTATTTTTTCTACGTGATCGTCGGAAAGATGCGAAACGTGCGCGTATCCAGCGACGCTTCTAGTCTTTCCACCTTGGCTGATTTGAAGCGATACTCCGACATTTGGATCTACTCGGTTTATCATGGCGTTTTCGAAGATTGACCCGGTCGATGGAAGAATGCTTGCCGGCGAGCGTGCCTCAAGCAAGTGCGGTTGAAGAGATAAACCGACGCGTTTATTTTGAGCATCTACAAAAATCACGCGCGAACGTAACTTCTGTCCTTCTTTAAACGATGTCGTATCTTCGGCTGCGATGTGAAAGCAGTCAATTGTTCCCGAAAAATACGTCATAAACGAGACAGAAATGCCATCTTCGAGAACAGACTTCACGCGCGCTTTTACCAACATCCCGGGAAGAATTGTAGATATCAACGTCGATTTATTTTCGAGCGCAATTGCGCTTGAGCACCGTTTCGTGTCTGCGCTGACTTTATACACGTTACTCTCGCCAAGTTTACTCCCTCTTCCGTTCTTCTTCTTGTTGTTATTGATATCCTTTTTCGCTTTTGGCGTCAACGCGATGACAACTTCTATGAGCTGACCGGTGAGAAGCGAATCGTGCTCATCCCCTGCGCTATCGCGCGACAAAAAACCGGTAGAACCATCAATACCGAATTCGACGATGTATCCGTGATCTTCCACGGAAGTGACTACTGCTGGTATCGCCGCGCCTTCAGTTAAGCACTCTTTATCCAATCCCGCGCACACTTGCGAGAGACGCAGAGTCAACTCAATCCGTTTCCCACCGGTTTTCCCCTCGTCGAGGTTTACAACCGCGCATCGCACGATTTGCCCGACGTGAAATAGAGACTCCAAACCAATCTTTGCTTTTTTGCCTCCATCTTCCTCTTCCTCTTCCTCTCCGCTACTTTCCTCGCTGCTGCTGCTGCTGCTACTACTGAATTCCTCTTCAGACGAGGAATACGAAGACGGCTTCTTCTTACTTTTTCTCTTGACTCTATCCTTGTTAGTAATATAAAAAGCATCCGAGGCTTCTGATTTCGACACCGTTCCTTTCAATCCGTTCTGTAATGAGACGATTAATCCTTTATTCGATACGTGAGAAACAATTCCGAGCAACTTGACGCCTCTGCGTAACGTCTTCCACTTCAAAGCTTCGATGTATTTACCGCTACTTCCTTTACCTCCAGCTTTTCTACCTTTCAAACTCAAAGACGAATCTTTGGATATAGCCGCGAATCGCTCCGTCGCAGTGGTGGTTGTCTTCGTTCGTGAAGCGCGACGAGATCGCTCGTTTTCTTCTTCGTGTTCTTCGTCTCTTTCATCGTCGACGAAATTCCCGCGAGGAAACGCCTCTTCATCTTCGTCGTTTTTGTTCTTCTCGCGCCCGTCTGCACTTCTTCCGCGCTTCTTCATTGCTTGCGTTAACGAATGCGTGCGATGTTTCTCAATGTCGAGTGATTGTATGCTTGGTTCTTCTTCTTCTTCTTCTTCTTCTGGAGAGCGAGGAAAAAAATGGAGCAGTGAAGTCATACAGCCGCCATAAAAAAAGCGAGAGCTGCTTCTCTTTCTGCCAATATCACGCGCACTTAACTTCCTCCTTCTTCTTCTACTTCTATTTCTTCTCCTCCTCCTCCTCCACCTCGTGGTGTATATTATAGAAGAAAACCGCACCGTCGTAAGAAGTACTACCACAAACAACAACAACAACAACAAAAGAGCGAGCGGCGCTTCCACATTTGGACGACCTGGTTGTGTATTCGGAAACTCCTTCCATTCGGCAGACTCGAGAAACACACGACAACCCTTTTCTTCTACTTCGACGCTTGATTCGTCGGAATAAATACCATGGCGAAAAAGAAGAAGAAACCGTCGAAACCGTCCAACCCTCGCGTGAAGAAGTACAAGCATTTCGAAACCGGCGGAGGAGGAGCAGGAGCGAGCGATTGGGAAAACAACAAAAAAGCCGAAGACAACGCTTCCGTTTTCGATAGAAAAAGTTCAAAGCAAAAATTCGAGATTTTAGGACGGAAAATCAAAGGAAAAAGCGGGAACGTTTTGAAAGCGAGAAGGGAAGGATTCGAACGACGGGAGAGAACTTTGTTAGTGGAACACAAATTGAGCGGAAAAGCGAATGCTTTCGTAGATTTACGGTTCGGAGAGTTGGACAACAACTTGACGCAGGAGGAAAAGTCAATCGGACGCTTGGCGCGAGCGCGATTGGGACAACTGAGAAAGAAGCGAAAGAATACGTATTCGCTCGAAGGAAACGAGAACGACGACGATGAAGACGAGGACAATGGCGACAGTATCAATAAGGGAAATTTGATGTCGTTGACGCATCTCGGTAAACCTCTGAATGAAAGGAGAATAGCAAACGCAAAGTTCGATTCGGATTCTGACGACGAGGACGGCACGAGACGATTGATGAACGAAGAAATGACGCGAAGAATGCATTTTGGTGGAGGCGATTTTGATGACAACAAAAATGGACGTGATGATGATGATAATACCGGTGGATTTCGACGGAAAGAAAGAAAGAGCACAGCCGAGGATTGCGATGACGATGACGACGACGGCGATAAAAACGGCGACGAAGATACAGGTATGGAGAGAAGAAAAACGAAAAAGGAAGTCATGGACGAACTCATCGCGAAGAGTAAAATGTATAAAGCCGAGAAAGCAAAACAACGCGACGACGATGAAGAACTTTTGGATAAACTCGACGCGGATTTTAGAGTCATCAGTCAAGGCGGTTTGTTACAAGGCGCGCTGCGAAAAGCAGTCGGTCATTTGAAACCAACAAACAAAAATACTTCCTTGAACATTTTGCAATCGGGATTACCGAAAGAAGACGATACGAAAAGTGATTACGATAAGATTGCGAAATCATTAGCTTTAGATGCGAGAGCTCATGCCGCGGAAAGGGAAAAGACATCAGAGCAAATCGAAGCGAGACAAAAGCGACAGCTCGAGGAAGCTGAACGCGCGAGATTGAAGCGTATGCGAGGAGATCTCTCGGAGGACGACGAGGACGACGAGAGAAGGAACGGCGAGGACGAGGATGCACCCTTAGGAGGGTACGCCTTGAGAAGACACAAAGCGCGCAAATTAGAAAAAGAGAATGGAGAAAGTTGTGGTCAACTTTCGACAGCGAGAGTAGGCGGTGAAGATCTCGATGACGATTTTGAGCTCGGCGAAGACGACGATGAAATTTTTGAGGAAGAAGAAGACGAAGATGAAGACGACGAGGAAGATTCAGACGAAAGTGACGACGACGACGTCGATGATTTAGATGAGACTGGAAAGTTCCGCAAAGAAGCGAACAAGATGGATGAGAAACTAGAAAAAGGTAAAAATCGGTTAAGGGAACTCGGGATTCTCAACGATGGAGTAGAAGTCAAGAAGAAAGTAGAGAAGAGTGCAAAGATTCATGAGGGCACAGGAAGCGACGACGGAGACGACGACGATGACGATGACGATGACGATGATGATGATATCATGAATAGAGAAATTCTTTTCGATGATGATTCAAAAGAAGTCAGCGATGATGACGATGACGACGACAATGCCCTGAAAAAATCCAAAGAAATAAAAAAGAAGAAGGATGCCAAAGCTCGAGATGATCTTCTTCGCGCTGAAGAAGCAATGGAAGCAGGCTCGTCAGAAATCCCGTATACGTTTGATGTTCCCGAAACGTTTGAAGCATTCGAAACTCTCTTAACTAAGTACACTTCTGATGAAGTTTCGATTGTGCTTACTCGCATGCGCGTGTGCAACGCACCAACTTTAGCGACTGAAAATAGACGAAAAATTCAAATGCTTCTCGGACTTTTACTTCAACGTTTTGAAACGTTATGCGGCAAAGATAATTTGCCAGTCGCAGATTTGAATGTTATCACAAAGCACATTTCTGAAATCGCAACGCAAGTTCCGTTTTATGCCGCCACTGCAGCGAAAGCGCGCATTGAAAAGATGGGCAAGAGGTTGCAAAAAGCTTTGCGATTGGGCGAAACTGGTTTACCGCCGGCGAGGACAATATTACTTCTTGGATTATTTGCGGATATCTTCAGTTCTACGGATAAGCAGCACGCCGTCACTACGCCGGCGTCGTTGTACATAGGAAACGTGCTCTCACATTGCGCCGTTCGATCAACCAACGACGCAAATTGTGCGGTGGTTTTATGTGCTCTCGCGAGCGCGTACGTCGTTCCTGCCATGCGCATTTTTCCAGAGGCTCTCAATTTACTCACTGCTATGGTCCACGCCTCAGCTGAGAATGAGAAGTGCAAACAAACATGGAACGAAGGATTACCTATGCATCTTCAAGAGCAGTGTGGTGGATCATGGTTGCGGCCCTTTGCACACACAGGGAACGGGAAAAAGTCATCCTCAGAGACGATTGAAGTGCTGTCTCTGGCGAAGTTGTTGTCGTCACGACATCGAAAGAAAACAAAAGCAGCGGCAGAATCAGCTGCCCAGGAACGCGTGGCAATGCTTCGATATGCGATTTCGACGCTCGGAAATCTCATCAAACCCGTCCAAAAAGTAGCATGCGCGCCTGAAATGTTGCAGAAAGTGCAAGTCGCGCTGAACAGATTAATGCGTTCGTTAAAAACGTTCGGGAAAAAAGACGGTGCGGTGTACGACGGCATTTTGAAAATGTGCGAAACGATGCATAACGAAATTTGCGAGACGAAGAAAAGTAGCGTTCGCCTCTCGCTCGCTTGGCACACGAAGTCGGTTGAAGCTATTAAACAGTTCAATCCAATGTACGAAGAAGATGGCTTTCAGAAAGGACGCGATTACGATCCGAATAGAGAACGTGCGGAAAACAGAAAGCTCAAGAAAGAGTTGCGAAAAGAAGCGAGAGGAACCGTGCGTGAGCTTCGCAAAGATAACCAGTTTATGCATCACGCGCGCGAGCAAGAAAAAGCTGCAGAAGCCGAGGAAAGAGACGCAAAACACAAAGAAGTGTTATCATTCCTCGAAAAGCAAGAAAGTGACTTCAAATCCGGCGGCCAAGGTGGTCTTATTGTTAAAAACAAACGAAGAGCCCAAGGCGGCGCTTCAAAGAATGGGAACAGACGTAGATTTTAAAGCGCAAGACAAAGAGTATGATGTACCTAATATTTTTACCCCACGTCGTGCAACGTCTCAAATTACGATTCGTTTCTCAACTCCAACATTATGCGCTCCATGTCATCCTTTGTCACCGTGTATCCAGCACCGTTCCTTTCCGAAATCTCACGTAATTTCTCCATTAACTTCCCTTTCATCTGCGCGAACCCAGTAGCTAATCTGAGTTGTTGGTCCATCGGCAACGTCCCAAACGCCTTTTCGCTCGCGTTCGCTAATGTATCTCCATCTCCGGTATCTCCGTCAATTTTCGTCTGATACTCGAGCACGTCTTGCATCGTCATTTCTTCATCCACATCATCCTCTCCTTCATCCTCTACGTAAAAAGCGAAATCGCCTTCCTTTCTCCAATAAAATTTCATACTCGGGTCGTCGCCGTCCGAGCACTCGTGTTCGGACATTAACACAATTTTACCCGCTTCCGCTGGAAATTCTTCCGTTCGAGCGTCGTAAAGGATATCACACACGTCTTTCTTACTGTTGGTGGCGGTATTGTCTTCTTCTCTTCGCTTTGTGACCGTGGCGCCCCACCAGACAATCTCTTCTTTTATTCTTTTCGTCTCGCTGTTCGTTTTTACTACATTTTCCTCGTCTGAAAGCGTATTCTGAATCACCCAACGAATTTCAATTCTGGAGCCTTCCTTCACGTGCGGCGCGATAATATTCGTTTTTTGTTCTTTTCCCTCTCCATTTTGTACGAGAATGTTACCGATTGAGTTCTCAACGAGCCGGCGGATTATCGTCTGATTTTTGAAATCTTCTTCTTCTTCTTCGTTTTTGGTGTGTTGTTTTTTATTTCTACTCGCGTCACCGGTTTGTTGTTGTTGAAGATTATCCGTAGTAGGGGACGCGGGACGCTTCGCTGATGTCGATGGAGCAACAAAGTCTGTGTTTACAGTGTCATCGGCCATCACCATTCTTCTTCTTCTTCTTCTTCTTCTTCTTCTTCTTCTTTCCAACCCGTTTTTGTTCACGTTTTGATGTTTTGACGTGTGTGTGCAAAATTTGAAGCAGGAGCAAAAAGACAAAAAGAGTTAAGAGAGGAAAAAATCCACTCGCAGTCACTAGCACGCCACAATAAATTATGACTTCTCCTCCTCCTCCTCCTCCTCCTCTTCCTCCTTTTCGGTCTAATACTTCCTCCTCCTCCTCCTCCTCTCCATATGTGGCGTTTGTATCAGAACCTTGGACGATATGGATGAAAGAGACTCTGTCTCATCTTAAATCTCGAGGGTTGTTACGAGACTTGAAACCACTTTCGTTAAAAACCAAATTAGGTGTTGAAGAGTTTTACGATACAGGAAGAGATGCGAGCAAGAGTAACATAAGCGATGTACCAACAGTTTCGGTTGATTCCGTGCGCGCTCGAGTAGATAAGGAAACGTACGAGAGATGGCTTAATAATGGAAGCAGCTCAGGAATAACAACAACATCATCGACAACAACAACAACAATAACCGATTCTTCAACGAAAAGCGACTCCTTCAAAGTCGTTACTCTTTTTTCGTCGAACGATTATCTTGGATTGAGCTCGAACGCTCGCGTTCGTCGGGCGTTTGCACGCGCCGCTTTAGAATTTGGTGCGGGATATCGCGCGTCCCAGCTCATAGCTGGATACACGAATTATCATCGAGCGCTCGAAGAGAAGTTGGCAAATTTAGAACGGAAGAGCAGTTGCGTGTTGTTTCCCACGGGTTTCGCCGCGAACATTTCAGTTCTACAAACGTTAGCAGAAAGTGTATTTATAAAGAGACATGATGACAGTAGCTTAAATGATAGAGTAGCAAATGTAGACTCCTCTACGTTAGAGGTTGAGATATTTAGCGACGCGCTCAACCACGCGTCCATCGTAGACGGATGTCGACTCGCCAAGGCGCGCGTTTCAATCTTCAAACACCTAGACTACGACGATTTGGAAGCGAGGCTGAAAAAGTCCTCAGCGAAACGTAAGATTGTCGTCACAGATGCAATTTTCTCCATAGACGGAGATGTTGCCAATATAAAACGTTTAGGTTCTTTGAAGAAGAATTATCCTTTCTTGTTAATTGTGGACGAGGCGCATTCGACACTCGTCTACGGCGAATTTGGAGGTGGGCTCGCGGAAGCGCAGGACGCGCAAAATGATGTTGATATTGCAATTGGAACGCTGTCCAAAGCGATTGGTGCACACGGTGGATTCGCTTGCTGCTCGGAAGAAATGAAATCGATTCTCCTTTCCAGAGGTCGCGGACAAATTTACTCGACATCGCTACCTGCGCCAATCGTTGTCGCAGCAATCGAAGCTCTGGATATCGCACTCGAAAGACCAGATCTTGCGAATAAGTTATGGAGAAATGTGCATTATTTTCACAACGATGTCTTGCGATCGAAGCATAACAGCAATAACGCAGTGACGGTTAAAAAGAATAAAATTGTATCTGGATGCGTGCAAAGCGCGTTTGATATCCGAGACTCACACATCGTGCCTATATTCTGCGGTGATGAACAGACGGCTTTGCGGGTGGCGAAGCATCTCTTGCTTCGCG
>Ga0206131_10004276_pt1 | contig 15767 bp, 9 predicted proteins | sample Helgoland_Spring_FD_148636 | JGI IMG/M metagenome (GOLD analysis project Ga0206131, IMG submission 148636) | Pelagic subsurface seawater microbial communities from Kabeltonne, Helgoland, North Sea - Helgoland_Spring_Bloom_20160517_1 | ecosystem: Environmental > Aquatic > Marine > Epipelagic ...
AAGACCTTATAAGAACTACTTACTTTAGATAAGTTGTCAGAATTTTGACTGGAGGATTTATATAGCTTATAAACACTTTCTAGAGCTTCATTTGCTTTCATTCCATAACGCAAATAGTTGAACATTAGTTGTTCTTTTACAGATCCATCTGAGAAACTGTTGTTGATAGTTTCAAGAAAAGTAAGCGTAAGATCTTTTCCATTGTTATTAGCTTCATTTTGAGCAATTCTTTGATAATGAGACTCTAACAATCTTTTGTAGGCATTAGAAGTTTCATAGGCCTCAGTATCATAAAAATTAAAATCTTTATAATCTTTATAAAGTGTTTCTTCTGCTTTAAAATCTAAATCCTTAGTTAGGTATTGATAATATTGTTCATAATTTTCAATATTATTAATGTGAGCGTATTCAATTTCTTTATACTCTTTCTGTTTAAATTCTTCTGAAATACCTTGACTAGCATTTAATAAGTCGGTGTAATTTTTGTAAATTTTATTGACTTCAAGTATAAATTTCTCTTGCGATAAAATATATACTTTATCAAAAGCCATCTCCTGTTCAGAAACTAAGTATTTTGCTGCTAAATAATTGTTTTCAGGAGCTATACTTCCTAAATAAGTTAGACTTTCATCAAATTGTTTAATATCGATCATTAATTTCAATGTAGCTCCTTTTCTTAAATAAACAGGCGTGCTTTCTCTACCTATTCTCAGCGAATAATAGTCATTTTTATTGACAAATAAGGTGTCAGAAAAACTTCCGTCTTCTGAAATAAAAATTTCTTTTTCAAAACCATTACCAGAAATATTTACTGTATTTGAATTGTTATTCATTAATTCACCATTTATAATAACAAAGGAAGTCGCATCATCGTTTTCACATGATATAAAAGTAATAACAAATAGTAACAACAATATATTTCTCATAATGGTTTAATTATTTAATTTTGTAAAAGTACTATAATATTTATACTGTTTTAAAAATTCTCATTTTCTTAATAAGGAATTAGTACTTTTGTTTTTTAATTTTGATTTATATCTATGCCAAATGTCCATTATATAAGTGCTGAGTTACTTGATTTAGCTACAATTAAATCGATAATCGAAGAGCATAAAGTCCTTGAATTATCTAAAGAAGCAGTTTTAAATATTGAAAAATCAAAAAAATATTTAGAAAAAAAAATATTAAATGACAGCCAACCCATATATGGTATTAATACTGGTTTTGGTTCTCTTTACAATGTAAAAATAGCATCTGATGAATTGGCTAAGCTTCAAGAAAATATTGTAATGTCTCATGCCTGCGGGACTGGTAATTTAGTGCCAAAAGAAATTGTAAAATTAATGCTATTACTTAAAGTACAATCTTTAAGTTATGGTTACAGCGGAGTACAGTTAAAAACAGTACAACGTTTAATCGATTTTTATAATTTAGATATCGTTCCACTAATTTATGAATTAGGTAGTCTAGGAGCCTCGGGCGATTTAGCTCCACTTGCTCACATGGCTTTACCTTTAATTGGAAAAGGAGAGGTATATTATCAAAATGAAATTTGCCACTCTAAAGATATTTTAAAAAAACTTGACTTAGAACCAGTCAATCTAGAAGCAAAAGAAGGGCTTGCCTTATTAAACGGCACTCAATTTATGAGCGCTTATGGAATTTTCTCATTAATAAAAAGTCATAAACTTTCATATCTATCAGATTTAATTTCCTGTATTTCAATCGATGCTTTTAATTGTAATATGAGTCCCTTCGATCCGCTTGTTCATTTAGTTCGTCCTCATAGAGGTCAAGTAAAAACTGCTGAACGAGTTTTAGATTTATTAGAGGGTAGCGAAATAGGAAATCTAAAAAATAAAAGTATTCAAGATCCATATTCTTTTCGTTGTATCCCTCAAGTACATGGAGCCTCAAAAGATACCATTGTATTTGTAACAAAAACTTTTAAAACTGAAATTAATTCAGTGACTGACAATCCTAATATTTTTATAGAAGAGGATAAGATTATATCAGGAGGGAATTTCCACGGACAACCCTTAGCGTTGGCTCTTGATTATTTAGGCATAGCATTGGCTGAATTAGGAAATATATCGGAAAGACGGACGTATCAATTAATAGCTGGATTAAGAAATCTTCCTTCCTTTCTAGTAAAAAAGCCAGGGATTAATAGTGGTTTTATGATTCCTCAATATACTGCAGCTAGTATAGTTAGTCAAAACAAACAGCTTGCAACTCCCGCTTCTATAGATTCCATTGTCTCATCAAATGGACAAGAAGATCATGTAAGTATGGGTGCGAATGCTGCTACGAAATGTTTACAGATTGTCAATAATCTCGAACGAATTTTGGCTATAGAATTAATGAATGCTTCACAGGCTCTATCGTTTCGAAGCCCTTTAAAATCGTCAAGTACAATAGAGAATTTCATCAAGAGTTATCGTAACGAAGTTCCTTTGGTTGAAAATGATCGTATTTTAGCAAAGGACATCGAAAAAACAATTTTATTTTTTGATTCTCTAGATATAAACCATAAAATTTTGTTTTAGTCTCTTCTTTACTATTTAGATTCCTTTTTCTCTATTATTTTTATAACAATTTCATTGGTTTTTTTATTCAAATCCATTTTAATACTGTCTCCTTCTTTTAGCTTCGTATTTATAATCTCTTCTGCTAAGGCGTCTTCAATATATTTTTGAATTGCTCTTTTAAGGGGTCTAGCTCCATATTGTTTGTCAAATCCTTTGTCTGCTATAAAATCCTTAGCATTTTTAGAAAGTTTCAATTGGTAGCCTAATCCGTCAATTCTAGCATATAATTTATCTAATTCAATATCAATAATTTTATGAATATCTTCTCTTGATAGCGCGTTGAAGACAACAACATCGTCAATTCGATTTAAAAATTCTGGAGCAAATGTTTTCTTTAGCGCATTTTCAATAACTCCTTTTGCATAAGTGTCAGCTTGATTGGTTTTAGCTGATGTTCCAAAACCAACACCTTGACCAAAATCTTTTAATTGTCGGGAACCTATATTAGAAGTCATGATAATAATGGTATTTCTAAAATCAATTTTACGACCTAAACTATCAGTTAAAAACCCATCATCTAAAACTTGAAGCATCATATTAAAAACATCTGGATGAGCCTTTTCAATTTCATCAAGTAAAATGATGGAATAGGGCTTTCTTCTTACTTTTTCGGTTAATTGCCCGCCCTCTTCATAACCTACGTATCCTGGAGGGGCACCAACTAGTCTAGATATGGCAAATTTTTCCATATATTCACTCATATCTATTCTAATCAAGGCGTTATCAGAATCAAAAAGCTCTTGTGCCAATACTTTAGCTAGCTGTGTTTTTCCTACCCCTGTCTGACCTAAAAATATAAATGAACCAATCGGTTTGTTGGGATCTTTTAATCCTGCTCTGTTGCGTTGTATCGCTTTTGTTACCTTTTGTACAGCGTCATCCTGGCCTATTACTTTTCCTTTGATTCTTTCGGGTAAAGCAGCAAGTTTAGTGCTTTCTGTTTGTGCAATCCTATTAACGGGTACTCCCGTCATCATTGAAATAACTTCAGCTACATTGGCTTCAGAAACAATTTCTCTATGCAGTTGGGATTCTTTTTCCCAAGCTTCTTGTTCAGATAAAAGTTCTTTTTCAAGATTCTTTTCATCATCTCTCAGTTTAGCAGCCTCTTCATATTTTTGTTTCTTGACTACCGAGTTTTTTAAATCTCGAACTTCTTCTAATTGTTTTTCAATTTGTAATATTTTTTCTGGAACATGAATATTTGTAATATGTACTCTAGATCCTGCTTCATCAAGAGCATCTATAGCTTTGTCTGGTAAAAAGCGTTCTGTCATGTAACGATTGGTCAATTTTACACAAGCAAGAATCGCCTCATCAGTATAAGTTACATGATGATGAATTTCATATTTGTCTTTAATGTTTTGCAGAATTTCAATTGATTCTTCTACGGAGGTGGGTTCCACTATTACTTTTTGAAACCTTCGTTCTAAAGCACCATCTTTTTCAATATATTGTCTGTATTCATCTAATGTTGTTGCTCCTATACATTGTAGCTCACCTCTTGCTAGAGCAGGCTTGAACATGTTAGATGCATCTAAAGATCCTGTTGCTCCACCAGCACCAACGATGGTATGAATTTCGTCAATGAATAAAATGATATCATCATTTTTTTCAATTTCATTCATTACCGCTTTCATCCGTTCTTCAAATTGTCCACGGTATTTTGTGCCAGCAACTAGGCTGGCTAAATCCAACGTAACCACTCTTTTATCAAAAAGAATTCTCGAAACTTTCCTTTGGACTATTCTTAAAGCCAAACCTTCAACAATAGCAGATTTACCAACTCCAGGTTCACCGATTAATAGGGGATTGTTCTTTTTTCTTCTACTTAATATCTGAGAAACACGTTGTATTTCTCCTTCTCTACCCACTACAGGGTCTAACTTGCCTTCGGTGGCCATGAGGGTTAAGTCGCGTCCAAAGTTGTCTAAAACAGGTGTCTTAGATTTTTTATTAGTTTTAGTTGTACTTCCAGTAAACAGGTTTTCTTTTCCAGATTGATCAGCTGGTAAATCTTCATTTGGAAATGCATCTGAAGTAGGAGTGTCTTGGAAATCTTCATCATTTGAGATTAAGGATTTAAATTGATCTTTGACGCCATCATATTCAATTCTCATTTTATTTAATAGTTTGGTCGTTGGATCGTTTTCATTTCTTAATATGCAAAGCAATAAATGAGCAGTATTTATAGAAGTGCTTTGAAAAAGTTTAGCTTCTAGAAAAGTTGTTTTTAAAGCTCTTTCTGCTTGTCTTGTTAAATGTAGATTTTTTTTATCATTGCTGTTGGATTCCGTGTGCGGATTTGCAGGACTTAATATCTCAACTTTTCTTCGCAAATGATTCAAGTCTATATCTAAAGTATTTAAAATCGAAACTGCTTTGCCGTTTCCATCGCGAAGCAATCCCAACATTAAGTGCTCGGTACCAATAAACTCGTGTCCTAAACGTAAAGCTTCCTCTTTACTGAAGGCAATCACATCTTTTACTCTCGGTGAAAAATTATCATCCATAATTATATTTCTTATTTAAAACACTTAACAAAATTTAGACGCTAAGTGTGATAAGCATTATTTTAATGTTATTCAATTTCTTTACTGCAATCCAAACAAATATAATGATTGTTTTTAACCACTTATTCTCTTTAACTATTTTTTATCAATAATTATTAAACCATAAAATGGATTCATAAAAAACAATAAACGTACCCTATTTAATTATACAAAAATGTCAAAAATTTAGTCCTAATGAAAATACAATAAAAACATGATTATTTTTAATTATTTTAAATGTTTTTATACTTTCAAAAAATCCCAGTTTTACAATACAAAACTTACAAATTTCAAAATAATAACATAGATAGTTATTAACGTTTTAGACCTATTTATTTGTTAATAAAATAGTTAATTTTTGACTTGTTTTTTATGTTAAAAAATATGCAATTAATGTATCTTGCTTTTTACTAATTACTACTAAAAATAAAAAAATAAATATATATGGCTGAAGGTGAAAAATTGATCCCCATCAATATTGAGGATGAAATGAAATCAGCTTACATTGATTATTCAATGTCAGTTATTGTGTCACGTGCTTTACCAGACGTTAGAGATGGAATGAAGCCGGTGCACAGGCGTGTTCTTTTTGGCATGCACGAATTAGGAATAAGAGCAACAGGTGCTCACAAAAAATCTGCAAGAATTGTTGGTGAAGTTTTAGGTAAATATCATCCCCATGGAGATACTTCTGTTTATGATGCCATGGTTCGAATGGCTCAAGAATGGAGTTTGCGTTACATGCTGGTCGATGGACAAGGAAACTTTGGTTCAATTGATGGGGATAGTCCCGCTGCAATGCGTTATACAGAGGCTCGAATGCAGAAGATTTCTGAGGATATGCTTGCTGATATTGATAAAGATACTGTTGATCATCAATTAAATTTTGATGATACCCTTAAAGAGCCCACTGTTTTACCAACTCGTATTCCAGGCCTACTTATTAACGGTGCTTCTGGTATTGCGGTCGGGATGGCAACCAATATGCCACCTCACAATTTAACAGAAGTAATAGATGGTACGATGGCTTACATCGATGACAACGAAATTGATATAGATGGATTAATGCAGCATGTTAAAGCTCCAGATTTTCCAACTGGTGGAGTTATATATGGATACGAAGGTGTTAAAGATGCTTTTCATACAGGAAGAGGTAAAATAGTCATGCGAGCAAAAGCTTCGTTTGAAGAAGTTAATGGTAGAGAATGTATTATAGTTTCTGAAATCCCTTATCAAGTTAATAAGGCAGACATGATCAAAAAGACTGCCGATTTAGTGAACGAAAAGAAAATTGAGGGAATTTCAAATATTCGAGACGAATCTGATAGAAAGGGAATGCGGATCGTATACATATTAAAAAGAGATGCTATTCCTAATATCGTTCTAAATATGTTATACAAATACACTGCGCTACAATCTAGCTTTAGTGTTAACAACATATGTCTGGTTAACGGGCGTCCACGATTACTTAACTTAAAAGAGTTAATCCATTATTTTGTCGAACATCGACATGAAGTTGTAGTTAGACGAACCAAATATCTCTTAAATAAAGCAGAAGAACGTGCTCATATTTTAGAAGGTTTAATAATTGCCTCTGATAATATTGATGAAGTCATACGTTTGATACGTTCATCTAAAAATGCTGACGAGGCAAGAGAGCGACTTATTGAAGCTTTTAAACTCACTGAAATTCAAGCTAAAGCAATTGTAGAAATGAGACTTCGACAATTAACGGGTCTTGAACAAGATAAATTACGTAGTGAATACGACGAGTTAATGAAAACCATTCAAGGTTATAAAGACATTCTAGCTAGTAAGGAATTAAGAATGTCCATTATCAAAGACGAGCTTAATGAAATTAGAAGTAAATACGGAGACGAGCGCCGATCAATAATTGAGTACGCTGGTGGTGATGTTAGTATTACCGACCTTATACCAGATGAAAAAGTAGTAATTACTATTTCGCATGCAGGTTACATAAAACGTACCTCTTTAACTGAATACAAAAAACAAAATCGAGGAGGAGTGGGAGCAAAAGCTTCGTCTACTCGAAATGAAGACTTTTTAGAACATTTATTTGTTGGTACCAACCATCAATACATGTTGTTTTTTACCCAAACTGGTAAATGCTTTTGGATGCGTGTATTCGAGATTCCCGAAGGAACGAGAACATCAAAAGGTAGAGCTATTCAAAACTTGATTAATATTGGTCAAGACGATAAAGTAAAAGCTTTTATCTGTACACAAGATCTAAAAGATGAAGAATATATTAATAGTCATTATGTAATTATGGCTACCAAAAATGGTCAGGTAAAGAAGACTTCCCTAGAGCAATACTCGCGCCCGAGAACTAATGGAATTAATGCTATCACTATCAAAGATGGCGATGAGTTGTTAGAAGCTAAATTAACCACAGGTGATAGCCAGGTTATGTTAGCTGTTAAGTCTGGTAAAGCGATTCGTTTTGAAGAAGAAAAAACTAGATCTATGGGTAGAAATGCCTCAGGTGTTAGGGGTATTCGACTGAATAGTGATAATGATGAAGTTATCGGTATGATTACTATCAATGAATCTGAGTCTGATGTGCTGGTGGTTTCAGAAAATGGGTATGGAAAAAGATCAAGTTTAGAAGATTACAGAATTACCAATCGAGGTGGAAAAGGAGTAAAAACTATAAGTGTTACAGAAAAAACGGGCTCTTTAGTAGCTATAAAAAATGTAACTGATAGTGATGATTTAATGATTATAAATAAATCAGGAATTGCTATTCGTTTAGAGGTTGATAATTTAAGAGTAATGGGAAGAGCTACCCAAGGGGTGCGTTTAATTAAAGTTAGAGATGGAGATGCCATAGCAGCAGTAGCAAAAGTTATGTCCGATGATGATGATATAGAAATCGATGAAGATGGTAATGTAATCGTCCAAGAAAATAACCCTAATGAAATTAACGATTCTGATATAACCAAAGAAGAAGAATAAAGAATAAGGAATAAAAAAACAAAATAACAATGAAAAAACAATTTATAGTAATAGGTTTATTACTAGTTTCTGCGATTACATTTGCTCAGAAAAAAGAAATTAAAACTGCTCAAAAATCAATCAAATCAGGAAATTTTACTGAGGCAATCAACATATTAGCTTCTATTGAGAGTTTGGTAGATAAAGCCGATTCTGTAATCAAAGAACAGTACAGTTTAATACTTGGACAAGCCTATTTAGGGGCTGCTGATAACGATTTTGAAAAATTAAATACAGCAGCAAATTCTTTTGAAAACGTATTGTCCCTCAATAAAAATAGTAAATATGCAGCTGATGCAAACATAGGTTTAGAAGAGGTAGGAATTGCCCTTATTAATAGTGCTCAGTTAGACCAAAAGAATCAAGCGTATATCGAAGGTTCTAAAAAAATCTATCGAGGTTATACCTTGAGAAAAAATGATACCATATTTTTATATTATGCAGCTTCTTTAGCTACAGACGGAAAAGACTACGATTTAGCTATAAAACGTTATGAGGAACTTATGGAAATTGGTTATACTGGAATTTCGGAAGAGTTTTATGCCACTAAAAAAGGTACTAAGGAAGAAACAAAGTTTTCTTCAAAAGTCGAAAGAGACCTAATGATAAAAAAGGGTGAGTATGTAATTCCTAGAAGTAAATTTACAAAATCCAAAAAAGGAACTATTTTAAAAAATATGACCTTTATATATTTAGATAAAGGAGAAAAAGAAAAAGCTACCGAGTTAATGAAGAAAGCTAGAGCAGCATCTCCTGACGATAAAAACTTAATGTATGCAGAAGCAGAGTTATATTACACCAGTGGTGATATGACAAACTATAAAAAAATTATCAATCAACTTATCAAAAGTGATCCAAATAACCCTGATTTATATTATAATCTAGGTGTTGCAAGCGCAAGGAATGGTGAAAAAGAGGAAGCTATGGAATACTATTCTAAGGCAATTGAACTCAATCCCAACTATGCGGAAGCTTTAATTAATAAAGCTCAATTAATACTTGATGGTGAAAGAACAATTATTGATGAAATGAATAGTCTTGGGACTTCTAATGCTGATTATGATCGTTATGATGTTCTAAAAGAAGAAAAGAATAAATTATATAGTGATGCATTACCATATTTAGAATCTGCCTCAAGACTACGCCCAGATTCAATGGATATTGTCAGAACTCTAAAAGGAATCTATGGTCTTTTAAGTATGGATGCAAAAGAAAAGGAAATGGGACTTATATTAGATCAAAACTAAACTCAATATTTATTTTTAGTAAAAAAAGCTTCTATAACAAATAGAAGCTTTTTTTATATCATTCGTTTGATGACTCTAAGTTTATGAGTATGTTTTTGTTTTTCGATATTAAAAATTCCAGAATGATCTAATTGATCTATTCGCACCTTTCCGTGAGCGTGGATAATATGATTGTGGTCTAATAAAATCCCAACATGTACAATTTTTCCTTCTTCATTATCAAAAAAAGCTAAATCACCAGCTTCACTTTCTTCTATAAAACTTAAAACTTCTCCTTGAGTTACTTGCTGACTTGCATCCCTTAGCAATTGATATCCACACAGTTTGTAAACCATTTGTGTAAAACCACTGCAATCAATCCCAAAAGGTGTTTTTCCTCCCCACAAATAGGGGCTATTTAAATACATTTGCGCAAATTCTATAAGGTTCGATTTGTTTAGTTTTTTTGAAGTAGTTGAACCCTCAAAAGAATGATTTAAAAATTTTGAAATTGCAGTGTTACTACCAATACTAATAGGTAAAAGCGTATTGGTTGCTGTAGTTATAATATCTAATAAATGAGTTGTAAGCATTGGAGGTTTTTGACTCAATTCTTGAAACTCAGATGGCGAAATTTTTTTATATTGCTTGCTGTCGATCCAACCTTCGTATTGATCGTCAACCAAACGAACTTTACACCACTTTTCGGAGAGATCAAGAACCTCAAATAAATCACCATAGAGTACTTGTGAAACCATCTCACTACAATCAGAATCTTCTATTCGTAATGGAACAATATTTAGGTTACAGAGTCCGTAATTCATTAATTATAGATGTGAAATTAATTTCTTTCTAATATCATCGCTGAAGCTCCACCACCACCGTTACAAATAGCAGCTGCACCAAGTTTGGAGTTATTCTGTTTTAAAACATTAATTAAAGTAATTAATATTCTAACGCCACTACAACCTAAAGGGTGGCCTAGGGATACTGCACCACCATTAACATTTACAATCGAATTGTCCACTCCCAAAAGCTTCATGTTTGCAAGCCCTACTACAGCAAATGCTTCATTCAATTCAAAATAATCGATGTCATCAATTTTTAAAGCTGCTTTTTCTAATGCGATGGGTAAAGCTTTTGCTGGCGAAGTAGTAAATCTTTTTGGATCTTGAGCTGCATCTGCATAACTTCTTATAGTTGCTAAGGGTGTTAAACCTAGTTCTAAGGCTTTTTCCTCACTCATCAAAATCATAGCTCCAGCACCATCATTAATAGTAGACGCGTTAGCTGCAGTTACAGTACCTTCTTTAGTGAAGACTGCGCGTAGGTTTGGAATTTTTTCCATACGCACATTTTTATATTCTTCATCTTCATTAAATATAATAGGTGCTCCTTTTCGTTGCGGAATTTCGACAGGTATCACTTCTTCACTAAACTTTCCTTCTTTCCAGGCTTTAAGTGATCTAGTGTAGGATTCTATAGCAAAATTGTCTTGTTCTTCACGTGTTATTTGATATTCAGAGGCACATAAATCTGCTAAAACTCCCATTGCTTCTTGATCAAAAGAATCAACCAAGCCATCTTTTTGCAAGCCATCTTCCATTTCTTTTGATCCAAACTTGTGTCCATTTCTTAGATGAAGGTAATGCGGAATATTACTCATACTCTCCATACCTCCGGCTATTACAATTTGAGCATCTCCCAACCCAATAGCTTGAGCAGCATTAATTACAGCTTTCATTCCAGAAGCACAAACTTTATTTACAGTAGTACAAGGAACTGAATCAGAAATACCAGCAGCAATAGCAGCTTGTCTTGCAGGAGCCTGTCCAACTCCAGCTTGAACAACATTTCCCATATAAACTTCATCAATTAAGGAAGGATCTAAATTTATTTTTTCCATAGCGCCTTTAATAGCTATAGCACCTAATTTAGAAGCTGATAAAGATGACAGACTTCCCATAAAACTCCCAATGGGAGTTCTTATTGCACTCACTATAACAACTTTTTTATTCATTTAAATAAGAGTTTTTAGACTTGATTTTATTGAGTGCAAATTTAAGCATTTAATATTAAAAAATCTTTCTAGATAATTATGTAATTGTAAATAAACAAACGATATTTATACCAACTATCAGGAAATAGATATTGATGAAAAACTATTTTACTTCTTTTACAAAAAATCAATCTTTTATATATAAGATATTATTATTTGTACTCTCGACTGGTTTAATCATGTATTTACTGCCAAAGGGAGGGCAATTCAAATATAATTTTCAGAAAGGTAAACCCTGGCAATATGAGAATCTGTATGCGCCATTTTCTTTTACCATCAAAAAAAGTGATGCATCCATTGAAGAAGAGAAAAAAATGATTATTGAGGATAATACACCTTATTTTGAAGTCGATATATCAAAAAAAGCTACTTCTAAATCGTTGTTTTTATCCTATTTGAAAAAAAATGATTCAATTATTGGTTCTGTAAATGCCAATAATTCTTTAATAGGCGTTTCAATTATTGATGAATTGTATACTTACGGAATAACAAACGAAAAATATTCTTTTCCTCCAGAAAAAATAATTTATTTAAAAAAGGGAAACGAATTACAGGAAATAGGATATAATCAATTAATTTATTTTGGTGATTTAAATAATATAATTAGCACAATGATTGATGGAATTAATGAGAAGCCATCTCCTTTTTTACATGAGCTACTTTTAAACGCCGTAATTTCTAATGTGAGTTTAGATAGTAAATTAACAGAATCTATCATTTTATCTAGAATAGAAAAAATTAATCCAAACCGTGGGGTAATAGATAAAGGAAGTAGAATTATAGCAAAAGGGGAGGTTGTTGAAGGAAATAAATTTCAAATATTAAATTCTTACAAAGCAGTTTTTCAGTCACAAGTATGGAGTAAATCTAATTACAATTGGTTATTATTAGGATATTCGCTTTTAATTTCACTTGTTTTCTTGATGTTATTTTTATTTATGAAAAACTACAGAAAAGAAATTTTTAAAGACAATAATAAAATGACATTTATTTTATTTAATGTTGTTTTAATGATATTCGTTACTTCTTTGGTAGTTAAATACGATGCTAAATTAGTTTATATAACTCCTCTATGTATTCTACCCTTGATTCTTAAAGCTTTTTTTGATGCAAGATTAGGTTTGTTTGTACACGTACTCACTATTTTATTATTAGGATTTACTGTTCCTAGTAGTTTTGAGTTTTTGTTTTTACAAACAATAGCTGGAATGGTTACTATTTTGACAGTATCCGAATTATACAAGAGAGCAAATTTATTTATATCGGTAAGTCAGATAACCTTTGTGTATATACTTGGTTACTTTGCCTTTTTTATCATTCAAGAAGGAAATGTAGAATTGATCCAATGGGATTATTTTATGTATTTTATACTCTGTGGACTATTAACCTTATTTTCTTTCCCTTTAATATATATCTATGAGAAGATGTTTGGTTTGGTATCCGACGTCTCTTTACTAGAATTAAGTGATACTAACTCAAAATTACTAAAAGAACTCTCTAATAAAGCACCAGGAACGTTTCATCATTCGCTAAATGTTGCTAATTTAGCTGAAGCAGCAGCGAATGAAATTGGTGCTAACGCTATGTTAACTCGTGTAGGAGCACTATATCATGATATTGGTAAAATGGTGCAACCTACTTACTTTACTGAAAATCAAATTTCTTCAGTTAACTCACATGATGATTTGGACCCCAAGGAAAGCGCAGAAATTATTATTGATCATGTAATTAATGGTATTGAAATTGCTAAAAAAAATAACATACCCGATAGAATCATTGATTTTATTAGAACACATCATGGAACAAGCTTAGTGTATTATTTTTATAATAAAGAGTCAGAGAAAATAGGAGAGGTTAATAAGGCAGATTTTTCATATCCAGGTCCAACTCCTTTTTCAAGAGAAACAGCTATACTAATGATGGCAGATAGTGTTGAGGCTGCTAGTAAAAGTTTGAAAGAACCTACATCGTCTAAATTAGATTCTTTTGTAGAAAATATTATTGACAATCAGTTAAATCAAGGCCAGTTTTTAAATGCCAATATCACGCTGAAAGAAATTCAAAAAATTAAAAAAGTTTTAAAAAAGAAACTTAATAATATGTACCACCTAAGAGTAGAATACCCCCAATAGTAAATTTTCTATATTTTTTTGAATTTTTAGACTAAAATTAAATATTGTTTTGTTTTAATACTGGGACTTTTTCTTCAATATATTTAATAGGATTAGTAACCTGTTTAGGCGCTTTAAATCGATAGCCAAAAAATAAATGAAAACTATTTTTTATAGGTTGTAATCCCAAGGTATTATTTTCTACTTTGTCAGAATTATAATTGTATTTAAAAGTTCCACCAAAATAAATTTTACGTCCGTTATACCCTGCAGAGAAGCCAGATTTAACTTGAAATAAAACATTTGTATTTAGATTATCATTGCTTTCTCCCTGATTGTAAAATTTATTTTGATAAAAATCGAAACCAATACCTGGATCTAAATATACATTTAAATACCAATAATTGTGAAAAACGAATGTATAGTGGTATCCTATGTAAAAAACAGGACTAAACCCCGAAAAATCGTTGTAGGAAGTTCTTTGAAGTAGTTCTTGATTTTCTAATTTTATTCTATCCGTTCCATTTACAAAGTAAAATGCATAATTAAAACCAGCTAAAAAAGTCCCTGTACTTTTTAATTGGATTTCTGTATTCGATTCTAAAGCTTTCATAGAATAGTTTCCATTGAAGTTGTAGTTGCTGGAACCAGAGAGGATATTAGTTCTTAAATAAGGAAATTGAACTTTAAAATTTGAATTTTTTATATCATTTTCAAATTCACTTGTGTTTTCAATATAAAATCCACGGGTATAATTATATTCCAAACGATGCGTCCAATTATCAAATAAAAACTTAACACGAAGTCTAAAACGATCTGTTTCCCCTTTGTTTTTAAGTTTGTTTTCTGATAATTTTGGTCTCATTCCTAATCTTACCGAAAGAAATTTATAACTAAATACCAAACCATAACTAATATTTAAGTTAGATCTAATTTCAGCCTGACTTGTTTCGAAAGGAATAAAATAACTAACTCTGTCGTTAGTCACATCAAATTTGATATTTAATTGATTTGAATAATCTTCTATAAATTTAGAACTATTGGGTATACTATCCTCGAGTATTAATTTCTCTTGAGAAAATATAAATACTGGAATTAGAAAAATAAATATGCTACATTTTAGATTCAATAATTGAGTATAAAAACATTAAACATTACATAAAAATCAATTTATGATAAGTAGCTTTTTATTATAAATTGTGTTTTAATGAGTATTTTTTTTTGACTTACGCGCTTCTTTCTTTTTCATTTTCTTTTCCCTGTTAGCATCTTTGATTGTATCAATTTCGGCTTTTTTGTCTTCTGAAACTCCAATAGGAATATTAACTTTTAAGAATAACGAACTGTTTTTAGCATTGGAATTATTTTTATAAACATTGGTAAACCCATAATGATATCTTAGCCCAATAGTCCATCCTAAACCTTTTAATAATCGATAACCCATACCAGCTACGGCTCCGACTTCCATACGATTTACAAAATCTTTGTTGTCCTCTCTAATTCGTGCTGAATTTCCGTCAATATCATAATTGTATTCAATAAATGCTTTATACATCACCCCAAATTGAGGACCTCCTTCAAGATAAAACTGATTTTCAAACCGGTATTTTGCTAAAGTTGGAACCAAAAAATAACTAATTTTTTGAGTAAAATCACCGTTGTCAGCATTCACCAAGTATGAAAAATCTCCCCCTAACTGTGCTACATCTGCAGTGGTTAATTGATCAACACCAAGGGATGATTTCACTAACACTCCTGTATTAAAATACCAATGGTCTTTTAATTTGATATCAAAATAAAAACCTAAATTAAAATCACGTTTAAAATTATCGGTTTCTAAACTCGAAATAGATGAATAATTTAAACCACCATCCAATCCAAATTCAATTTTTCCACTATTTAGTTTATCGCCTAGTAGCAATGCAATAAGAACTTGGGATTGAAGATTGTAGGTAAATAAAATAAAAAAAAGCGCAAAAATATAGTTTTTCATGGGGGAAGAGTTGTAATGTTAATGTTATATTTATATAAAAATTTATCTATTTTGAAAAAACTAACAGAAATTGAAATATCTGAAAAAATTAAAAAGATCCCTAATTGGACCTACCAAAATAAAGCAATCCAAACTAGCTATAAATTCAACGATTTCAAAGATACTTTTTTTGTGATGAAACAAATAGCTTTGACGGCAGAAAAAATAAATCATCATC
>Ga0206131_10004280_pt1 | contig 15755 bp, 13 predicted proteins | sample Helgoland_Spring_FD_148636 | JGI IMG/M metagenome (GOLD analysis project Ga0206131, IMG submission 148636) | Pelagic subsurface seawater microbial communities from Kabeltonne, Helgoland, North Sea - Helgoland_Spring_Bloom_20160517_1 | ecosystem: Environmental > Aquatic > Marine > Epipelagic ...
ACTATCCCCCTTTTAACTTAGGGTCACGACAGCAGATAGGCAGGTACTTACAGTGGTTCGGTTGGAAGCCTAAGACTTTCACTGAGAAGGGACAACCCATTGTGGACGAATCAGTTTTAGAAACTGTTACGGATATACCTGAAGCAAAACTCATAGCCGAATACCTTATGATCCAGAAGCGTGTAGCGCAAGTACAGAGCTGGTTGGATGCTGTTCAGGATGACGGTAGAGTACATGGTTACGTAAACACTAATGGCGCTGTAACAGGCCGTATGACACACTCAAGCCCTAACATGGCTCAAGTACCTGCGGTGTACTCACCGTATGGTCATGAGTGTAGATCTTGTTGGTCTGCACCTGAGGGTTACAGCATTGTAGGTTGTGACGCTAGTGGTCTTGAGTTACGTATGTTGGCACACTACATGAAGGACGAGGACTACACAAATGAAATCATTAACGGAGATATACACACTGCTAACCAACGACTTGCAGGACTTGAATCAAGAAATCAAGCAAAGACTTTTATATATGCCTTACTATACGGAGCGGGAGATGAGAAGCTTGGGTCTGTGGCTGGAGGAGGAAGAAAAGCTGGCAAACAGCTTAGAGAATCTTTCCTCAATAATCTCCCATCATTCGCTGATCTTAAAGGGAGAGTATCTGAAGCAGCTGGAAGAGGATACCTCATTGGACTTGACGGTAGAAAGCTCGGAGTCAGATCTGAACATTCCGCTCTAAACACTTTGCTACAGTCAGCAGGTTCTTTAGTAATGAAAAAAGCTTTGACACTTCTGGATGACTATGGTAAAATATGGGGTATAGACTATAAGTTTGTTGGTAACATTCACGATGAGATACAAGCTGAAGTTATTAACGAGCGAACAGAAACTTTTGGTAGACTAGCCGTGTCCTGTATACAGGCAGCGGGTCTTGAATGGGAACTTAACTGTCCTCTGGACGGAGAATATAAGGTAGGAAAGACATGGGCGCAGACACACTAATAGAAGACATCTATGGCTTGGTGTCTACCAAAGAAGTTGCTGACGGGGTAGACATAGACAAAGAGATAGAAACATTCGGGGAATCAATTAAAGAACTCATGAGGGCTGAGTTTAAGAAGGACAGACCCAAAGATACGCGAAGGTTGCGCTTGTCAAGCATAGGCAGGACTGACAAGTATCTTTGGAATCAATATCACGGAACTGAAGGTGAGGAATTGCAGCCTCACACCCTAGTAAAGTTCCTGTACGGGCATGTCATTGAGGAGTTAGTCTTATTCCTAACTAGAGCCTCTGGGCATGAAGTCACCTGTGAACAGAAAAGGTGTGAGGTTGAAGGCGTTGTAGGACACATGGACTGCAAGATCGACGGTGTGGTGACGGACGTTAAGTCTGCCAGCACGTATGCCTTTAAGAAGTTTAAGGAGCGCCGAGTGCCTGAGGACGATGCCTTTGGATACGTAGATCAGATCAAAGCCTACGCTCATTCAGAGGGTGAGAGAAAGTTTGCATGGTTGGCTATGGACAAACAGAATGGACACCTAACCTTCTGCGAGCATGATCTTGACGACGAGTCTGATCCTATGTATGAGCACCTCAAGGGGGACATAGCTGAAAGAATACGGCACGTAAAAAAGCTCGTAGAGGGGCCAGAGCCTCTGGAGTTTTGTTACGAGGACGTACCAGACGGCAAGTCTGGGAACAGAAAGTTAAGCGTTGGTTGTTCTTACTGTCAATTCAGAGAAAAGTGTTACCCAGAGTTGCGTACTTTTATCTACGCAAATGGGCCAAAGTACTTGACAAAGGTAGTTAAACAACCATTCGTATCAGAGGTTCCAGATGGTTTCTAAGAATTATGGAAGGTACAGGTCAGGTCTTGAGCAGAAGTTTGCTGAAGCCTTGCCAAGAAAGTTCATGGCTTACGAGCCTTTTGATATGCCCTACACAGTACATAGGCATTACAAACCTGACTTTGTGTATAAGGATTGGATGCTGGTAGAGTGTAAGGGATTCTTTAGGGAAGGAGACACACTTAAATATAAATCAATTAGGGATTGTCTGGAGGAAGATCAAGAGTTGGTCTTTCTTCTTTCAGATCCCAACAAGAAAGTAAGGAAGGGCGCTAAGATGACAATGGGACAATGGTGTGATAAGGAGGGGTTAAAGCACTTTACCCTAGCAACAACACAAGAGTTAATTGATTATGCCAATGCTAATTGATGAGTTAAGAGAACGAATCCTTCAGGAGTACGATGTAGACTTACTGTGTGAAGTCTTGGACATAACTGCTGAAGACATTTTAGATGCCTTTGAGCATAGATTTATAGACAAGCAGGAGCTATTTAGAGAGTTGGAGGATTTGTATGTCGAAGATTAATGATGTTATGCAGCTTAGGGCTGACCCTACACCTGAGGAGTGGAACGATGTAGTAAATAAACCCCCACATTACAATCAGGGCGGTATGGAAGCCATAGACTACATTAAACAGCAATTAGGTGAGGGGATTGTTGACTACTGTGAAGGCAATGTGCTAAAGTATTTACATAGGTGGCGCTACAAGAACGGGCTACAGGACTTGCAGAAGGCTCAGTGGTACTTAAACAAGATGGTCAAAGAACAATCGGAGCTAGAATGAAGGTAATTGAAGGAAACTTTGGTGAAAAAGCCAACGAAGACAAGATAACAGTACCTTTGGTATTCAACGCAATCACTGAGAAGGAAGACCTAACCACCTATGAAGATGCTTTCTGTGTTGTCAAGTCGGAGGAATTTATTGTTGTGTCTACCAATATGGACACTCTTGACTTATACTTCTTACTGGATCAATTAAAATTATCACTATTAACTGGAGGGGACTACGAACTCTAATGGATCAATATCAACAATACATACATAAATCACGATACGCACGTTACTTGGACGATGAGGGACGCAGGGAGACTTGGGACGAGACAGTTAATCGCTACATTGATTTCTTTGTAGAGCGTGGATCAATAGATCAGGGGCAAGCCTTTGAGCTGTTCAACGCCATCAGGGACATGCAGGTAATGCCCTCCATGCGCTGTATAATGACCGCAGGGACGGCTTTAAAGCGGGACAACGTAGCAGCCTTTAACTGTTCTTACCTGCCCATAGACAGCCCCAGATCCTTTGATGAGCTTATGTACATTCTCATGTGCGGTACGGGCGTAGGGTTCAGCGTTGAGCGGGACTACGTTAATCAGCTCCCTGTGGTTGCTGACAGCTTCCATGACACGAAGACAACCGTTGTGGTGTCCGACAGTAAGGTAGGCTGGGCTAGTGCCTTCAGAGAGCTTATAAGCCTCCTGTACGCAGGTAAGGTTCCTAAGTGTGACTTGACTAAGGTTAGGGCTGCGGGTGCTAGACTCAAGACCTTTGGCGGTAGAGCCAGTGGGCCACAACCTTTGGCTGACTTGTTTAACTTCTCAGTGGACTTGTTCAAAGGTGCGGCAGGGCGCAAGCTAACGTCCCTTGAGTGCCATGACTTAGTGTGCAAGATTGCAGACATTGTAGTCGTTGGTGGTGTCCGCAGGTCTGCCCTAATCTCTTTAAGCAATGTTACTGACAATCGTATGGCTAACGCTAAGAACGGTGAGTGGTATATTAGCAACGGTCAGCGAGCCTTAGCAAACAACAGTGCTGTGTACTCTGAGAAGCCTGACTTTGACACTTACTCCTCCGAGATGAAGCGTCTGTATGACTCTAAGTCTGGGGAGCGTGGGATCTTTAGCCGCATTGCAGCACAGAATGTAGCGGCACGTAACGAGCGCAGGGATGCGACATACAAGTTTGGGACTAACCCCTGCTCTGAGATCATCCTACGCCCCTATCAGTTCTGTAATCTCTCTGAGGTGATTGTACGCACAGACGATACATTACAGACCCTCAAAGAGAAGGTACGCCTAGCGACCATCTTAGGGACTCTACAGGCTACCCTTACGGACTTCCGATACCTACGGAACATCTGGAAGCGTAACACAGAGGAAGAGGCTTTGTTGGGTGTCTCAATGACGGGCATCATGGACTGTAAGCTGACAAATGGTTCTACAGGTGAGGAGGCTTTGGGTAAGCTTCTGGACAACCTGAGGACTGTAGCTGTTGAGACTAACCGACAGTGGGCCTCAGCTCTGGGTATCAACCAGTCAGTAGCCATTACGTGCGTCAAGCCCTCTGGTACTGTTTCACAGTTGACTGACAGCGCCAGTGGTATTCATCCGCGCTTTAGTGACTACTACATCCGTACTGTTAGGGCTGACAAGAAGGATCCTCTGGCTACCGCTATGATTGAAGCTGGGTTCCCTCATGAAGAGGACGTAATGAATAACTCTAATTGGGTATTCTCGTTCCCTCAGAAGGCCCCTAGCAAGGCTGTGACTGTGGAAAGCATGGGCGCTATGGAACAGCTAAGGCTCTGGAAGACCTACCAAGACCATTGGTGTGAACATAAGCCCTCCATGACTTGCTACTACAACGACGACAATTTCTTTGCTGTCTGTCAGTGGATCTGGGAGAACTTTGATAGCGTTAGTGGGATCAGCTTCCTCCCAGAAGCCGAGCACGTATACAAGCAAGCTCCTTATCAGAAGATAGATAAAGAAACATATCAGAAGCTGTCTAAAGAGATGCCTAAGGGGATGCATTGGGATATTGAGGAGTCCAGTGATAATACCGAAGGGGCGCAAACCTTAGCTTGTGTAGCTGGAGTCTGCGAGATATAAACTTAGGGGGCGCAATGCCCCCTTTTGTTTACTGCTCTTCCTGAGGTTGTCCTGAGAGCATACCAGCGCCATAATTAGCCGCTAGAGCTGCATTAGTAGCTACTCTAGGTATTTGCCCAGCAAGTTGTCCCATGGTGGGACTAAAGTTATCAGCCTCCTGTGCTATCCTTTGATTGACCCTACGGGCTACTCCTGACCTTGAACCGTAAATAGGGTCTTTTGGGAAAGGCGTAGGTTCTGCTCCAACTGGAGAGTATTCTCCTACAACTTCTCCTCCCAATCTTTTAGAAGATCCTTGTTTTATCTTTCCCGCCTGTGTATACGAAGGTTTTACGGTATCTAAGGATTCCCCTAATTCGTTTGCAAGACGCCTTCTAGCTTGCTCTGGAGTTTCTCCTGCGTTATAGGTGTCTTTACCTCTTCCTTTATACACGTTATATTGAATAGGTGGAAAGACTGTTATGAGGGGCTTACCGTCTATAGGATCAAATCCTAGCATATCGTGCCTATCACTAACAATTACATTTACATCGCCATTTCTGTTTAAAGTGGTAATCCTATTAACACCCCCAAGCTCTTTAGCTCCTGACTTAAACGAGTCTTGTATTATAAATAACTCTTGGTCAGCGTCCCACATCATCTTAGGCTCAGATGCTAATCGTCTTTCAGCTTCTTTTAATGTTTGTAATTGCGGCTCAGTAAGGGGCTTTCCTTCTTTGTTTTTCTGAACAATATCTTTCTGTACTTTAGTTAGTGACCTTCCTGTAGCAGCCGATATTACCTCAGAAGGCGATGCTGTTTTTAAATCCATGCTTTCATCAAAGTAAAATAAAAAGTTTAATGCAGGGTCATTTCTACCTTTACGAGCTTGATCCGTCATGCTGTGTTGTTTCTCAGGATCTTTAACTACAATAGCTGTTCTTCCTCTTTCTTTATCACCTATCTCCCAAGTCTGATATATTCTTTCTTGAATATAATCTTGATTCTTTGCAGACATAGACGGGTTTTCTAAAGTGTTTGTTACTTTAGCGCGAGGTTCTTCAAAAACCATGTCATTAAACTTTTGTCTTGAAGGGCCTACACTACTGCCTAATACATTCATTTTTTCAAAGTTTTTTTGCAAAAATTCAGGAATATCTTCTCCCGCTTGCTTTCTAAAAAGATAAGTATAAGCTAAAGCACCTTCGGTCATTGATCCATAACCGTTCCAACGCGCATCAAACTTATCCAAATCTTTCTGAGCTTTTATTCTTTGGTCGTATGGCCCTTGTTTAGCTTGTTCTTGAAGTTTAATACGCCTAGCTACTAAAGCTTCTGCTTGTTTAGCTTGCTGAGTAAGACCTTTAGTAATACCTGTTTCAGCCTGTAAGGCTAAAGCTTTTGGATTAAAAGAACTAAGCAAAGCGTTTTTAGCGCCAGAAGCTCCTGCTTCTAATACACCAGCAGCCATTACAAGAGGGTTTCCTGAATAAAAACCTCTTACTTCCGTAGGCATATTACGGGCAACGCTATTGGCTATTTTACCCACAGGAGTAACAGTGAGCACATTACTAATAGCGCCCAAGTCTGTCATAAGCTCGTCGTTTTCTTTGGCAAATCTAACTGCTTTTCTACCTATGTCAGTATCAGCAGCCGACATAATGGCTTCTTGCAAAGGTTTTTCAATGTTTTCTTGATAAGCCGCTTCAACACCCCAAGAGTCTGGGGTAATATAGTCACCGACAACGCCTAAAGCGTTTCCAAATAAACCACCCCCTAAACCTACAATATCGCCAGTAGATCTTAAAAGCCTCTGGCCTACATTAATGTCTCCTTGCATCAAAGCTCTATTATTGTCCTGTGTTCTTTTAGAAAAGTCTTGAAAGGTTCTATCAAAGCCAGCCATTATTTAACCCCCATCCCGTTTTCTTCTGTTTCTTCTCTAGCGTCCTGCATGTAGGCAATAACCGCAAGTCTGTCTGCTTTTAGTTGTTTTAACAAAGCACCTTCAGCGGTTTTAATAGCCTTGTTTAAACCTGTTAAAGTAACACCCAATGTTTGCTTAAGTGTTCCAGATCGTTGAGCAGCCCTTAAAGCGTACATGCTCCCCGCTACAGCAGCACCTCCCGCAAGATAAGGTAACGCACCGCTATAAGCTAAAGCCGTTGTACCTATACCAGCCGTTACCGCTAAACCACCTACAGAGCTAGGAGCATTAAGACCTGTAAACTTTTCTAATCGTGTAATGGCTCTAGCTACTGACGTTAAATCCTCAACATTAGACTTATCAGTTAAAGTATCCAAAGCATTAAACATTAAGTTTTGACGTTTAAGTTGTCTCAATACATCTGTTTCAGGGACTGCTTCAGCCACAGAAGCATTTAGTTTATTTCTAATAATACGCATAGCCTGTGACTTAGCATTTTCAAAGTCAGCGTCAAAGACAGCAGGAGAGTTTGCTTTTAACACACGATCTAGTTCTCTCCTAGCGTTTAAAAGACCTAAAGCAGTACCGTCACTATCAAGAACTAACTTATTAGCTAAATTCTGCATTCTTTTAGCATGGGCTACTACAGCTTTATTTCCAAAGAAAGACGGAGATTTAAAAAGGCTGTTTAAGTCTTGATCTAATTCTTGTTGTATAAGCTGTGCATCTACCTTAGGATTACCTTTGGCTGCTATACGAGCGTTAAGTCTGTCAGTTGCTTTACCAATCTCATCCTGAACAACATTCATATTATAAGTAGCAGACCTATTAGGTTTAATGTCAGGAAGACCTGTGACTACGTTTATAACTTGCTGCTCTTGTTCCGTGGGGTTGTACGTTTTAGTACGCAATGGCCCTTCTTCAGTAACCCTTCCAGAACCTTTGCCCATGTTTCTAGGTTGTAAAAGGTCTGTAACAGCTTCTTGTTTATTGGTAAACTTTTTCTTGTCTCCAGCAATAACCAATTTACGTCCAGAATCTTCCCAGCCATCAGTTAAGAAATTTGCCCTACTAGCGGGAGCTATAATACTGGCAACGTCAATAGTAGACTCTAACACTCTAGCCTTTCTTTGGTTTTCTTCCGAAGAGTTTTTCCAGTTGCTGTAGTCCGCTAAAGATTCCTTAGCCATGTTAAGCACAGGGCCTACCCAGTCGTTATTCATTATAAAATCACCAGCAGCGCCAAAGGCTTCCACAGCCCCATTGACAAAGGGTTCTTCTATAAAATCAGGAGTTACTGCGGATAAACCAGCTTTACCTATGCCAAGTAAAGCTTCCCCAGCGGCGGGTAAGACGCCCTCAGTAACGCCTAAAACAGCCGCAGTAGCTGCTGGGCTTTGGTACTCTGAAAACTGTAGCTTATCTTGCTGGTAGTCTTCTATAGCACCGCTAACACCTGAAGCAAGTGTCCTACCTGCTCCAGAAATGTCTTCAACAAGCCCAGAACCTATTTCAGCAAAGGTAGGAGCCTGATAACCCGTAGGCTCTGCGGGAGCATATCCAGCAAAGATTTCCTCAAGCTCTTCTTCCGTAGGAGGGGAGTCTCCTTCAAGTGTTAAAGTTTTGTTTGTGTTTGGATCAGTAACCGTATATGTTGGCATTAGCCCTTACCCCTCTTTAACAATAAATCTTCCAACTTGAGTACCTGCTGGTTTAGCGGAAGGAGGTCTACCTTCACTTGACAAAGTAATTAACTCTAAATAATCAGGTCTAGTAAGGCTTTTATCTTTACTTAAAATATTAATAGCTTTATCTTTCTGGTTAATGACAAACTGTTGAGCAGCCATAAACTCTTCAATAACGCCCCTGATAGTTTCCCTGTCAAGAGACTTATCTCCAGCTACTGCCTGTAAAGCTAACTCAGCATCTTTGTCCGACAAACCTGTACCAGAACCAAGAGCTTTAATAAACGTAGCCATCTCTTTAATTCTGCTAATTACGAAAGTTTCAGTAGCCTGTATATTTTCAGTATCGTAGTCTTGACCCGTAGCTGTTGAAATAAAAGCTCCAACCCTGTCTAATCCTAATTTAGCGCCAGCGCCTAAACCTAAGTAAGCTTCATCAATATTATCCAAAGCTATTTGATTAGTAATTAAACCTTTTTGAGCATCAGCGGCTTGTTCATTAAGCTGTTCAAAACTAGACATCCCCATTTCTACTATTTTAGCATTGACCTCTTTGTTCATTGCAAAGTTTTCATTAACAGTAACTTTAGGTGCTGGAAGCAACCCTAACTCACTAGCGTTAACCCACTGCTTTGCTTCGGGATCAATACCGTACTGAGGATTCTCAACTTGACCTGAAAAGTCATTAACCCTATAAGCTACAGTTTTACCGTCTGTTGTTTTAAAGAATTCATTCTTAGCTTTACTTTTTTCAGTTTTACCGGAAATAAGCTCTTTAAAACTGTCTGGGGACATGCCCCTAATAGTAGCATCGTCCCATTGCTCTGGAGGTAAACCCGCCTGTGTGTAGCGTATCTTACGCCCAGCAAGGCTATTAACTTTTTCTATTTGATTAGTCTTAACTTCTCTCAAGTCTTTAACAGTTTCCTGTAAGATTTTATCATCAATGTTTATGCCAGCCCCTGCTAACATCTGAGCTATGTCAGGACGGTTAGCTTCGTTAGCTTGTGCTATTAGTGTTTGAATAAAAACTTCTTTTTGCTGTGTTTGCTGTAGAGCTGCTGCTTGAGCTGCTTGTTTTTGCTGCTCGGCTTGTATAATCTCCTGAGCTTTTAAAACCATTGCTTGTTGTGCGGCGGGATCTTGTATGTACTGCGCCCTAGCAAGCATTGCCTTAGCTATACCCATTGGTTTAGACATATCTATGCCCTCAACGGCTGCATCAGCACGTTCTTGACCCGTCTGCATATAGCTTGTGTCTACTCCTAAGTTGCCAAACAAACTGCCCACCCGACGAGCTAAGGGGTCTGTGGTTCCCATTTGCTTGTACTGTGGCGCTGCTTGAGCTAACCTTCTCTGTGGCTGACTAGGATCCATTTTACCAAAATCAGAAATACCACTTAAAAACCCTTGTGAAAATTTAGCCATTTTAAATTCCTAATAAATCTTTTAACCATTGGGGAAGTTTATCGCCTGTAGCTGTATTAGCCGCACCTGCAAGACTGCTAAACAAACCGCCGCCGCCTACACCACCACCTATAATATCACCAGCAGAACCTAAGGCTTGTCCTAATAGACCAGCCCTTAGTTTCTGAGCTTCTAAGTTAGCCTCAAGCCCAGAAGCATAAGATTCTGCTTTCTCCATAGCTCCTTGTCTACGGGCTGTATCAGCAAGAGAGGCTATATTAGTACCAACTTGCAATTGATTCAACATCTGAGCTTCTGGAGCGTAACCTGACTGCATCAACGCTTGTAAGTTAGCAATGTCGCCTGCTTGTAGCTGTGAAGGTAAGCCAGCAGCTCCTCTGGATATATCAAACATACCCCCAGCAAGACCTAATTGACCCTGTTGTAACTGTTGCTGTGCTCCAGCAGACCCTATGTCTGCTTGTTGCAAGCCTAATAGTTGCTGTAGTCTTTGAGCTTCTAAACCAGCCCCTGCCTGTGTACCAGACATACCTAACTGACTTAACCCCAAGCCTCGCTGTAAAGCTTCTGACTCTAATCCAGAGGAAGCCTGTCTAAACTGACTGGATAAACCAGCGGCCTGCCCAGCTCTACCTAAACCTTCACTTTGTAAACGAGACTCAATCTGCTCTGCTGATAAGCCTAACTGAGACAACTCTGAGGCTCTGTTCTGAGCTGCTGATTGCAGCTGTGAAGAAGTACCTGCAAGCTGCCCTGTTTGACCTGAAAGACTTAAAGCTCTTTGTAGTGCTTGCTGCTCTTCCGTACCCGCTTGCTGCATAGCCATTAAGGCTGCTTGGTTCTGAGCTTCTGATTGTGCTTTAGCTAAGGCAAACTGTTCGGGCGTGCTTCCGTACTGTGAAGAAGCAACACCTAAACGACCTTGAGAAGCCAAACGATTCTCAAGGGAAAGTCTTTGTCTTTCTTCCTCAGGAGACTGTGCGGCTCTAATTCTTTCATAAACTTCCTGCTCTCTGTCCCCTCTTGGCTGCATTAAGCCACCAGCAGCTTGTCCTGCAAGACCTGCGTACTGTGACCGTAAAGCTTCTATGTCTGCTGGTGCAGCGCCTCCTAAGCCTTGTTGACCTAAAGCTAAAGCTTGAGAGCCTAATTGGCCTATTTGCTGTGAAGGTTGTTGCTGTAAAAGTTGAGAAACATTACCACCAAATAACTGAGCTAGTTGATTAAGCTCTGAAGAAGGCCCAGCTCCTGCAATACGTTGTTGTCCCCCTGCCAAAGCTTGTTGTGTAAGACCTTCTAAACCCGTAGGAGCACCCATGCCCATTAATTGTTGACTAAAAAGATTGCCTACGCCAGCTCGCTGTAGAGCCATTGATAAGTCTTGTTGGTTTACACCACCTAACGCAGTAGTTGCTCCAGTTAAAGCTGAAGCTGCAAAAGGATCGTAGGTTCCAGTTCTTGTAGTAGCCTGAGGCATTAAGCCCGTAGCGCCTGTTTCTAAACCTGTGGCTAAAGCTTGTTGCTCTGGAGATAAGCTTAATGTAGTACCGCCATCGGCAGTAGTAGTTGTTGCCCCAAGACCAGAAGTTACTGTAAAAGGTTTAAACGCCATTTCAGAAGCAGCGGTATTACCTATAGTTTGCATACCTGTTTGAGCAGTACTTCCAAAACCTTTAAGTTCGTCGGAAAGGTTTTTATACTGACTTATGTCAAAACCCAATCCTAACAGATCATCAATAAGCGCCATTAGTATGTACCTCCAGTAATTGTACCAGCAGTTAACACACCGTTTACATTAAGCGTTGGTATTGTAACTGTCCCTGTAAATGTTGGGCTTTCTGAATTAGACTTTGAAGCCACTGCTGTAACCAGTGCATCAAACTCAGTGTCAAAGTCAGAACCCTTGATAATCTTCGCAGGGTTGCCCGTAGGAAGAGTATCTTTGGCTGTAAAGTTTGTAGTCTTTGTGTAATTGCTCATTAGATCATCCTACCTATTAAAGCTTGAATATTAAGTTCTTGCAAAGATAACGCATTTTGATTAATAGTAGCGTCCACACCTATGGTCACTACCGTTCCTGAACCTGTTGTTTTAGTCTTTGGTCTGTCCACAATGATTGAAGGACTGTACTCTGAAGTAGACACATTGTACTCACTTTGATTGTAATAAGCCGTCTTACTACCAGAGTTAATCTCAACAATCTGTTTAGTATATGCTTGGCTGTAGTCATAGCCCCAGTTTACAACTGCCTGTGCTCCCTGACCACCAATAAACGTAACGATAATTTCTTTCAGTATTTTAAGTCTTGAGCTGTCCCCAAATGAAAGTGGGTTACTAAAGTAGCTCATGTCGTAGGACAAGCCATAGTCTTGATAGTTACTGTAAGTGGCAATACCATTGGTATTCCCTACGTACAACAAGCCGTCCTGAGTCCTCTCAAGGGCTCTTATAGTTGTGTCTGACCATGTAGTAACCCTATGCGCTCCGTCTTCCAGAGCAGTCCTCATATCAAAGCAGTAGACGTACTTAGAGTCACTAAAGGACAGTAAGTAGAATGCTTCCTCTGGGCTGTATATGGAGCGTAAGGGGCTATTGACTTGTTGTGCGTTTATGTATAATAAATCATTACGAACATTCTTACTAATGTCCCTAACGGGCATTGACTTTTCTTGAATAGTCCTACCAAAGCTACGTAAACCTTCGTTGGACATAAAAAGTAAATCAGTACCTGTGGGTTGTACAGTGTCTCTATCAATACAACCTACGTTGGCTATAGTGTCAGCCAAAGACATTGTAGTAGGGTCACTAGCTCCTTGATAAACAACAATGGAGTTTTTACCAAAGATGATTAAAAAACCGTTGTGAGCTGCTAAAGCTACAATTTCGTCAAGACCATTAGGCCATACTTTAGAAATGTCAATGGAGCCAGTAGAACCTCCAGACCAGCCTGAGCCATTTAGTAAGTCAGACCAGTAAATTGTAGACTTATCCGTTGAAAAATCAGCTACCCAGAGTCTGCCAAAGGCTGCTAAGACTTCGTTACCTTGAGGTGGAGTACCTGTAGCATGAGCGTGTGAAGACATTGTTTCTACAACGCCAGTATGAGCAGAGTAAATTAAAGGTTCATACCCAAGTTGAAACATATACAGATGGTCGTTAAAGTTTACCATCTTCCAGTTATTAGTTGTAATTGTGTAAGCTGCTGGGGTTGCGTCAGTAAGTGTAGTAGTGCCTGTAAATATCTTATTGTTACCCGCAGATATAACTACATTAGCCCCTACAGGATCTATGTACTCTTTAATAACTTCAATGCCATTACTGCCGTCTATAGGCGTTGTGCTAGTGGTGACAGCAGTAAAGCCTTTACGAGAGCCTATACGCCCGTACTGGTCAATAATACAGTTATCCGCAATGGACGCAAAGGAAGCATCCAAACTAAGCGGAGAGTCCTGTGTGTTTAGACCTCTAAACGCAGGGGCTGCAATCGTTATGTTTTGTCTGTCCTGAGCCATTGCTTAGACCGCCCTGTAGATAGTTTCTTCTGGGTGTTTGTATGCGTCCAAAGCAATTGCGTCTGACATATAGCTCTGAGCAAATGCTAACATTTCTCCTGCGGATCTACCGCCAGTTTCCCCACGCTCTCTGGAAGCCAAAGCCAACGCCAAGTGCAGTACGGGCATGTGTGGGATTTGAAGCTTATCAGTGTCATTAATTAAGTCAGGGTTACGTTGGACACAGTTTACTCGGATAGTATAAACAGCGTTAGGAATAGGATAAAGATCAACCTGAGTGTCCCCATTGTTATCTACACCATTAAAGTTGTAGAACGTAGGGCTTGACTTAGGGGGTGTTTCATTTAAGAAGGCATTGTCCATCCAATGCGTGTCTTTGTAAGTCATAAACCAGTTGGACGTATCATTGATAACGTCAATAATCTTAATCCTATTACCACTGCCTGTAAGTACGTAGTTAAAAATGTCTTCCGTTGTAGTAATAGTAAGAGTTGTTCGCAACGCAGACCAATCCCAAGCATCCTCAACAGTCCTCTTAGCGTCATTAATAAGATCACCGATAAGTAAAGAATAAGGGTTTTGATTAACGGAGCCTACTTGATCTTCTCTGAGTCTTCTTAGGACTCCGTTTACTAATTCTAAATATGTCATTTCAAATTCCTAAGAGGATTGTAGTCTATAAAATCAAATAAAGTTGGAGTTAGAAGTTGTGTGTTGTACTCTAGAGGCTTATAGTTAGGTTGAAAAATATCAGTAGGAGAACCTTCTCTACCACCAAATAAACCTGTACCGCCTAAGCCACTACCGCTACCCTCACCATCGCCAGAACCGTCCCCGTCACCATCGCCATCCCCTTCTCCAGTACCTGTACCTGTCCCAGTGCCATCACCGTCTCCAGACCCCTCTCCGTCTCCAGAGCCACCACCGTCTCCTGTGCCAGTATCAGTGCCATCGCCAGCTTCTCCACCGTCACCAGTATCTACACCGTCTCCGTCTACAGCACCTCCAGAAGCAGTTTCCCCGCCGCTTACTGCTGGGTTTGTAGGGTCAGGATCGTTTTGATCTATACTGCCATCATTATCATCATCAATGTCTTGATTGTCATCAATACCGTCACCATCGGAATCTACGGTTGATTGATTAGGGTCTACTACTTCTGTAGTATCTGTAGTACTGGTTGAAGCACCGCCTGTAGTGTCTATATCGGCAGGAACTGTAGAGTCTGATTTAGTAGCTTCTTCAATAATAATGTCTAAAGAATCTGAAGCATTACCCCCCAGTATGTCAACCACGCTTACTTCTTCAGCAGCATCTTCTTCGCCTTCTGCGGGTAGTCCTTCATTTACTGTTTCTTCACTAATAACTTCCCCATGTTCCCCGTAAACACCGTCTTCCGTAGGAAGAAATATAGGATGTGGAGGGCTAGGATCGTCATCAAAGCGACCACGCCAAATTCGCCAACCGTCAGGCCAATTGTAAATATAAACAACACCGTCTTCAACTTTCCAAAAAGGGTAAGGCGATGATGTGGCTTCTCGGTCTAGTTCTCCTTCGTTTGTTGTTTCACCCCCAGTAGCCTCAGAACCCCCAGTAGCCTCAGAACCCCCAGTAGCATCAGTACCTCCAGCAGTAGCAGGAGTGCCAGCCCCAGCGGTACTAGCGCCTCCGCTTTCAGCGCCACCCCCGCCACCGTCAGCAGCACTACTACTGTCGTCAACAGTTTCTTCAGTGACTGTTTCTGGTTGTGTAAGATCTGGAGCTTCTACTTGTACCTCTACAGTATCATCAACTTCACCAACTTCCACAGGCATTTCGTCTATCACTACTTCGTCAACTACAGTTTCTGGTACTAAATCCTCCGCCCCAAACACCTCTCCTGTCCCTAACTCTGTAGTGGTAACAGTTCCGTTTAACTCACCGTCCCCGTTTAATAAGCTATCGTCTGCTTCTAAGGAAACTACTTCTTCTGTTATTACTGAAGCAGGAGGGGGAGCATCTGCGTCCTTAATATCGTCGGCAACGTTTTTAATATCGTTAGCAAGGTTGACAGTCTGTAGAATATCAACCGCACTAGCAACGCCTTCACCTTGACCAAGAACATTCATGATGTAAGGAGGTAATTGACTACCAACGCCAGTACCAGTACCTGATGCTATAGCGCCTCCAGCCTCTAACCCTTCCCCTACGGTGGTCAGAATATCTCCTAAAGTCGAAGCCCACTTTTTAGTTTCATAAGCTATATCAGCACCAGTAGCAGCTGCTTCTGCTGTAGCTACTGCGCCTGAAGAGCTTAAATGTGTACCTAACGCCTGTAAATCTGTTGCTAAACCTCCTGTTATAACACTAATAACAATCTGCTTAAGTACAGCTTCAAAGATCATTTCTAAAGGTGAGTCGGCTTCACGTACAGTGTGGTAAGACCCTAAAGGTACATCATCGTACTGGCCTACGTTTAGTTCATATTGACCACCAGCAGGGCCATCAA
>Ga0206131_10004287_pt1 | contig 15741 bp, 14 predicted proteins | sample Helgoland_Spring_FD_148636 | JGI IMG/M metagenome (GOLD analysis project Ga0206131, IMG submission 148636) | Pelagic subsurface seawater microbial communities from Kabeltonne, Helgoland, North Sea - Helgoland_Spring_Bloom_20160517_1 | ecosystem: Environmental > Aquatic > Marine > Epipelagic ...
ACGTCACCGAAATGCAACTCATGCTGTAGTCCCGCTCGCCTTCGGCTGCTCCTGGCATTCGCCAGATCATCGTCGACCGAGGTTGTGTGAACCTCAACGCATGACTATTGGATGCGACAGGTTCACAAGTCTTTGGTTTAACCTCTCGTTCTATGGACCTCGCTGAAATCGGAACCGAACTTATCGAAGCTGCCCAAGGGGTGCAGGACCACACGGTCGAACTTCGCCGGGCGATTCATGCTGACCCTGAGCTCGGGCTTGATCTACCTAAGACCCAGAAGAAGATTCTCGAGGCACTTGATGGCCTCGGCCTCGACATCACAACTGGCGAGGCGTTGACCTCGGTGGTCGCTGACCTCGACACTGGCAAACCCGGCCCGACAATCCTGCTGCGGGGCGACATGGACGCGTTGCCGCTGCAAGAAGATCTCGATGTTGCCTGGCGTTCACAAAACGAACAGATGATGCATGCCTGCGGCCACGATGCCCATGTGGCCATGTTGCTCAGCGCCGCCCGACTGCTGTCGGAGAACAAGTCTGAACTGACCGGCAAGATCCGGTTCATGTTCCAGCCGGGCGAAGAGGGTTACCACGGCGCCAAGTACATGATTGAAGAGGGCGTGCTCGATGGCGTCGACCGCGCCTTCGCCATCCACGTGTTCACGCAGATGCGCAGCGGCCATTTCTTCAGCCGAGGCGGCGCTCTTATGGCCAGTGCTGACCGATTCGAGATCACCATCAATGGTTCTGGTGGCCATGCTTCGATGCCACACGGCTGTGTCGACCCCATTCCAGCCGCGGCCTCGACCGTGCTCGGGCTTCATGCAATGGTGGGTCGCACGACCCCTGCCTCCGAAGCTGCCGTGCTCACCGTCTCCCATCTCGAAGCCGGCACGACCAACAACATCATCCCTCACAACGCGTTCATGGAGGGCACCATCCGCACCCTCAACGAAGATGTGCGGTCAACACTGCACACCAACCTCATGAACGTCGCCAATCACAATGCTCAGGCCCACAACTGCTCGTGTAATGCCGAGATCATCGCTGGTTACCCCGTGACCATCAACAACGAGGAAGAAGTCCAACGAGCAGCCGCTGTCGCCGAAGCCGTCGTTGGCGAAGGTTCCTTCCACATCATGCGAGAAGCAGTGATGGGTGCCGAGGACTGGAGCTACGTGCTCAACAAGGTTCCTGGCTCCATGGCGTTCCTGGGTGTGTGCGCACCAGACCTGACCCCAGAAGAGGCAGCGCCCAACCATTCGAACCTGATGACCATCGACGAAGACGCCATGGTCCAGGGTGTCGCCATGTATGCCGCCATGGCGATGTAGCTGCGCCGCCGCCCCTCCTCGAAGGACCCTCATCGAGAAAAGACACTGACAAATCAGGGTGGGCAGACCGTGTCGGTTCGATAAGGTTCAAGCTCCACAAGGGTCAGTGCCCGAGCGGCCAAAGGGAACGGGCTGTAAACCCGTCGTGATTTCACTTCGGAGGTTCAAATCCTCCCTGGCCCACACTTGTGAACAATCGCCCGGCTTCGGCCGGGCGTTTGTCGTTTTGACGCATCCGGCTGACGTGCTGTCCTTCTTGGCGTCGACTAGTCGTTGGGGTTCAGGTCATAGGCCTTTTGTGCACCAGGTCCAATATCGGCGTCGATGACCCTTGGTGGCATACCGATGTTAAATCCCTGGATCAGCGGCAAGTTGCCAACGTAGATGCGCTTTGCAAACCCTTCAACCTCGCCTTCGCCTGTTTCGGCGCCTAGCAACGCACCAAATGCGGCCCTCTCTTCTTCGTTGAGCGCAAGCGAATTCAATTTCTCTGCGAGCGATTCCAACACTTCGTTCTGTTCATCCATCACTCCCCGACGGGCAGGATGCACAACCGTTACACCCAGACTTCGACGGCGTCCCCCGTTCGGCTCCACTTGATTGACGGCAAACGCATGAACGATCGCCGGGTCATTGTCGGTGACGATCCTGTAACACTTCGCAACTAGTTCCGACCTGAAAGATTCCAGTAGCGCTGCAACTGGCAGCCTCACAGAGGGAAGGCAACCTATGTGTCCGGCTTCGGCAGCCATCTCCTGAAGCTCAGCTGCATCGGCGAGACCGAAAAGAATCTCGCTTCGATCACACACGAGTTCGGCCCTCGTTTTCTCGAAGCCGCCAACTACTACCGCTACGAGCTCACAGACTGACAGCACCAGAGCAGGCAACCGTCAACGTCGCGTCGCGGCACAGAACTCGTTGCGGGAGGTCAGGCGGTACCACGCTTCGCCTCGATATGAACCACGATGGGAGTGCTCAGCGCTAACTGACAGGGGCACCGCGGGCGTCGTCGGTGGCCAACATCATGGCATCAAGCAGTCGTTCGTTCACCTGTGCGGTGGCTGCCGGATCGCTGTGGCTCAGTTCGTGGATCTCGTCGGGATCCGATGGAAGATCAAACAACATCGTCTCTCCCGAGCTATAGCGGGTGTATTTCATGCCGTCGTCGGCCACGATCGTACGGATGCGATGCGGTATCCCTAATGCGGCCGAGGTCTTCGGGCGCAGGTCATCCTCGATCAGCACATGATCTCGAACCGATTCTGCCGGATCGTCCATGACCGGCACGAGCGATCGGCCCTGCACACCATCGTGTGGCGGGACCTGGCAGAGATCCATGAGCGTTGGGCCCAGGTCAATGCTGCTCGAGAGCGACGTGGAGCGCCCTGGGGCTCGCCGAGGATCGGCAACAACCATCGATACGTGCTGCGTGCCGGTGAACGGCAGGAAACCTTTGAGCATGAGGCCGTGGTCGCCCATCATGTCACCATGGTCAGATGTGAACACGATGATCGTGTTATCAAGCTGGCCGAGCCGCTCGATCGCAGCGATCATTCGACCAACACCGTCGTCGATGAACTCGATCATGCCGTACGTGGCGGCGATGCACTCGCGCATCAGTTCGTGGTCGGTAGCGCCGCACGTGGCGACCCACATCCGCTGCTCCTTCGGCGGCCGTTGCTGTGTCGCTCGCAGGTACGCCGGCGCATGTTCTAGGGGATCGCTGATCGACGCTGGCAGTTCCATATCGGCTGGGTCGTATTTGTCGAACCACTCCCCTGGCGGAGTCATAGGATGATGAGGATCGGGAAACGACGCCCACGCGTACCAGGGTTCATCGGCGGCGGCTGCGTCCTCGATGAACGCGATCGTCTGCTGCGTCACGAAGTTCGTGCTGTGGAGCTCAGGGTCGTAGGGCGGCTCATACACCTGCCACCAACGATCCGAGCGTCGTCGCGCCGGAGCCTCATCGCTATACGGCACAACCAGGTCCTCGTACCGAGCACCCTTATTCAGCGCCCAATGCAGATGGTGGCCGGTGACTCTGGCGCCATGGTCGATCGCAAGTTCAACATGCCCGAATCCGTAGAAGTCGTCCGGCCACTCGGGCAACTCTGCGCCGTAACGCTCGAAGTGCTCAAGCTCATCCCACCCAGCCGCGTAGCCATGGTCGACGGTTGCAGCGGTCTCGACGGGGAACACTGAATTTCGGCTCATGCCGTGCTGCAGATGCGACTTGCCGATCAAGCCGGTGCGGTAACCCTGCTTCCTGAATTGACGCACGTGGGTTCCAGCGCCCCATTCGAGTGATCGGTCGTTGAACACCACACCGTGCACACTCGGCATCCGGCTTGTCATGATCGATGAACGGTTCGGCATACACACCGGATTCGCCACCCACGCGTTCTCGAATACCGTTCCTCGTTCGGCGAGCGCGTCAAGGTTGGGCGTCCGCACAACCTGGTTCCCCATGAAACCCGCATGATCAGCTCGCTGCTGATCGGTGATGATGAACAGGACGTTGGGCTTGGACATAGATAACAGCCGCTCCTTCGCTCACAACCAGTGGAGCACATCGTTGTGTTTGCAGCAGCAATCAGGCGACCCTCGACATGGCTAGTCTTGTGCCATGCCAACCTTTGACGTGACATCTGAAGTCGACATGCAGGAAGTCCGCAATGCGGTCGATCAGGCCAGCCGAGAGATCGTCGCCCGATTCGATTTTAAGGGCACAGACTCCTCGGTCGAACTGAGTGAGGATTCGATCGCGCTCAATTCATCCAACGAAGACAGGCTGACTGCGCTGCGGCAGGTGCTTCAGGAGAAGCTCGTCAAACGCAGCGTCTCGCTGAAGGCGCTCGATTACGGCGATGTCGAGGAAGCCTCTGGCGGCCGGGCTCGCCAACACGTCGCCCTCAGTGCTGGGATCTCCAGCGACAAAGCCAAGGAACTGAACAAGTTCATCAAAGCCCTCGGCATCAAGGGCATCCAGAGCTCCACCCAAGGTGATCAGCTTCGAGTTAACGGTAAGAAGCGCGATTCCTTACAAGAAGTCATGCAGGCAATCAAAGAGCACGATTTCGACATCCCGCTGCAGTTCGGCAACTTTCGCGACTGAGTGCGCCAGCCAGCACAGCTGGTTATCGCTGCGACTCGTTGCAGGGATTGTGCCTACCCCTACGGCTGCTCACAAATATCCTGCGCGCGCCGCCACTCCAACCCCATAACCAAGTACTTTTGCGGGCGATGTATGCCATCGCCAGGCGATTCCTAGTCTCGCTAGCCCTCGCCTTCTTTGTGTTATCTCTTGGCGGGTTTGCCATCCTCAGTGGCATCGCTGCCTTCGTCCCTGCGGCGTCTGCCCAGGCGCCACTGCAGGTGCAACTGTTCGAAAACCCGTTTCTGTGTGATGCAATCGTGCGCCCGCTCGGAGTTGTGACCGGCTTCGCCCCTGGTGAAGCTGTCGAATTCTCGGCACCCGAGCTCAACGGCGTGTTCTCACGACGGGTCGCTGACAGTTCCGGTAGCGTCGAGATGCGGTGGAACTGTGGCGGTCCACAAACTTGGTCGGTCACTATTCGTGGTCTTAGCTCTGGCGCCAGCACCAACTTCGTCCTGACCGGAAATGCTGCTCCAGCGCCGCCCGCTGCTCCGGTCGGTGCAGCATTCGACGCCAGGAGCGCCATGACCGCTGCCGAGATGGCCATCTGGAAAGACTTCTCCCCGTTCGACACCGTGGGTGTGTACATCGGGGTCAACAGCTCATGGGACAATCGGGCCGACAAGGTCCAGTCAAACCTCACCGCCTCCTGGGTCAGTCAGGTGTTCGCCGACGGATGGCGCCTGATACCGATCTACGTTGGGTTCCAGGCGCCAGATCAGTGCGCCACCGCCCGCTTCGAGGGGCTCTCGATGGACGTTGCTACCGCCCGCAATCAGGGCCTCGCTTCTGCAACCGACGCCGTCGAATCGGTAACCCGTCTGGGAATCGGCCCCGGAAACCCCATCTATTACGACATGGAGGCGTATCGCCCCGGCTGCGCCCAGGCAGTCCTTGCGTTCCTTGATGGATGGACCGAAGGTATCCATAGTGCCGGGTATCTGTCGGGCGTCTACGGATCAAGGTCATCGACGATGTGGGACCTAAGCCGAACGCTCGGACAGCCCGGATTCGACGCACCCGATGCTGTCTGGGTCTCGACCGGCAACGGCCGCAGCGATGCCTACGGCCTCGAGATTCCTTCCGACAGTCAATGGGCCAACGCTCGTATCCATCAATATCGTTTGAACGTGACCCGAACCTATGGCGGTGTCACCCGTGAAATCGACGAAAACGTGGGGCAGGCCCCACTCGCCGGTCCCGGTCAGGTCGTCGCAGCACCTGTCACCGGCAGCAGTGATCAAGATGGCGACGGCGTCACCGACCCTCAGCCGGACAACTGCGACTCGGTGGCCAACCCCGACCAGGCCGATCTGGACCGCGACGGCGACGGCGACGCCTGCGACCGCGACATCGACGGCGACGGAGCTGACAATGTTGTCGACTTCGCTCCGACCGATCCGACAATAAAGACTGCCCCCACCGCGGTGGCCCCTAATCCCACTCCCCAGGCCACAGCAGAACCGACGCCTATCGCTACGCCAGAGGTCAGCGATATTGACGGCGACGGATTCGCTGACCCTAACCCCGACAACTGTGATCTGATCGCTAACCCCGACCAGGCCGATCTGGATGGGGATGGCGACGGCGACGTGTGTGATATCGATATCGATGGCGACGGCGTGCCCAACGACGCCGACCAGGAAGCTCATGACCCGCTCATTGGAGCGCTGCCCACGCCAGTGCCCCAATCCACAGCAGGCCCAACCGCCGAGCCAGAAGCAGAACCAGCGGCAGGAACCGCCCAAAACACCGAGAACACCGACGCCGACCCGGCGCCCACAGCGAGTGTCGCGTCAGTTCCTGCAGCCGCACCCACACCAATGCCACAAGTTGTGGTCCTGCCAACACCACCTCCGACTGCGTCGCCTGAAGTCCCGGCCGCCGAGACGATCACCGCCCCGGTTGGCGCCGATATAGAAGAACCTTCTCTTACCCCACTGCCCGACCCGACTACAGAGGCAGCAGCCGCACCCGACGAAGGCATCGAACTCGTCAACGAGAACGTCACCATCACACTCACAGATGAAGCATCGGTTCTGCCCTTCACTATTGCTGGACTAAGCCTGTTCTCGCTGTTCTGTGTCGGCATGGGCGTGCGTTCGCTCCGACGCGGCCGAGGCTTTGCCGGGCTCTAACGGTTTCCCAGCCAGCCGTACCGCTGGCTAACGGGTGCGAAGGGCAAACGGAAGAACGGGCCCGGTTCCTGCTTTCACCAAGCGGTGAGTAGCAACAGTAATCGTCCACCGACTGTCGACTTCGTCGTCGATGAGTAGAACCGGGCCATCGCCAATTGGGCTTGGTGGCAACATCGACGGGTCGACCCGTAACCGGTGCCAGACGTTTACTACCTGGTGGGCGGAGTTCGCCTGGGCCGCTTGAAACTGGTCTTCGGGCGCCAGATCAGAGGATTCGGCAACGAGTGCACGGTGCACCGGCAGCTTGCCCAAGGTGCCGATCGCGTCGGCGACGGCATCGATAAGCGGCTGCGAACGCCGAGATGGCATCGGACAGATCCAGGTAGGCCGAGCCGACCAATCCCACCGCTTGAGCACCCCGGCACACGCTCGCACCATGTCTTCGGTGAGCTCAAACGGATGGCCGTTGCGGGCAAGCGTGAACAGACCTTCGACAACCGGGTCCCAGCCACCGTCGCCGAGGCGGGCCAACGCCCGACCATCCTGGGCTTGTGATTCAGCGGCGATACGCCCTTTGGGCGCCTCGAGACGTGTTGGCCATTGTTTACGGGGTGTGATCAGTACGTCGCCGCCCTGCAGATAGCTTGCCGCCTTGGCTACCAAAATGGGATCAGGGTCCGACTGCCAGGTGTGGTCGGTGCACCGGTCGCACCGACCACAGTCGGTTGCTTGCGCATCGTCGAGGGACTCGCGGAGGTACCGCAACCGGCAGGTGTCAAGCTTGGCCCAAGCCAGCATCTCTTGGCCCTCGGCGCGGCGAAGTTCACGAAGTGTGGTCGCAATGTCGTGGTTGTATACCCACGGGAAGTCGGATCGGATCCACCCTGAACCAACACGTTCGACCGCACCGTCGACTTCGAGAATGTTCATCAGCGTGGAGAGTCGACTGCGACCCAGGTTTACATAACGTTCGAGATCGGCGATACCCGTTGGCTCGAACGGGTTGAGTTGATCAAGGGTGGTGATGCACAGTTCCTCGCTTGGCATCGACACTGACTCGAACCAGCTCCAAATCCGAGCATCCTCGGTCGGGCGTGGAACTGCAATTGCTTCGGCACGGGGGATGTTGCGACCAGCGCGACCGATTTGCTGGTAGTACGCAACCGGTGTCGGAGGCAGCCCAAGGTGCACACAAAACGCCAGGTCGCCTTTGTCGAATCCCATACCCAATGCGCTGGTCGCCACCAGTGCCTTGATCCGATTCTCTCGCAGGTCCGTTTCAAGTCGCAGTCGAACATCGGGATCGACCTGCCCGGTGTAGGCGCCAACCTCGTGCCCTTGAGAACGAAGCCAATCAGCTGTCTCATGGGCTTGTGCGACCGTGAGCGTGTACACGATCCCCGACCCATCGAGCTTGGGCAGGGTCTCGGCCAACCAGGCCAGCCGGTGGGCATCGTTTGGAAGGTCGACAGTCGAAAGTCGCAACGATTCGCGGTCGAGCGTGGTCCGCAGGACCAGGCTGTTGTCGCCTAATTGGGCGGCGACATCGTCGGTTACCCGTTGGTTCGCGGTAGCCGTTGTGGCTAACACCGGGGTCCATGCCGGCAGATCAGCAAGAAGCTGGCGCAACCGTCGATAGTCAGGACGGAAGTCATGACCCCAGTCGCTGATGCAGTGAGCTTCGTCGCACACCAGCATGAACGCACGTTGCTGCAACGACGAAAACACTCGACGGCGGAAACCAGGGTTCGACAGCCGTTCTGGAGCGATCAACATAAGGTCGACGGTGTCTGCCGCCACCTGGGCTTCGATTTCGTCCCACGAGTCGATATTGGCTGAGTTAATCGTGACCGCGTTCAGCCCGAGCTTCTGTGCGGCCGCCGCCTGGTCGCGCATGAGCGCCAGCAGCGGCGACACCACGACCGTTGGGCCCCAGCCTCGTTCGCGCAACATACGGGTCGATGAGAAGTAGACAGCTGACTTGCCGAAACCGGTGCGAGCCACAAGAAGTGTGCGTTGTCTGGTCGCCACCACAGCGGCGACAGCCTCGATCTGCTCGGGCCGAGGTTGGGCATCGGGGCCAGCGAGTCGTTGTATTACCCCGCAACGACTCTTCGATATCCATGGCCAAAGATTGCGCAGCAACATTGCTGTAGGCCGAAGTTGCGTCTCCCCTCGTGATGTGGTGGGAAGATGTGTGGCTTGCCAGCGGTGAACGCATCGTCGGATAGGCAACGTGTCATCCAGCTGCGATAGCCGAACCCTTCCAATGGGCGGCCGTACCACCCGTCGGTGCGCAACTTCACTGCCTTCTCTGACGGTTCATTCGTGCAACGAACCTAGTTGCCACCAGACCGGGCGATAATTTCGGTGGGAGCAATCACACCGGAACCGATGGCAGCGACCAGGTTGCCAAACTTGGTCGGTGTGGCTGGGCCCATCACGAGATGGAGACCGAGCGGTGAAGACCCTTTGCTGGTCGCTGCAGCTTGGTGAGCGATACCGGCCAGGGCTGCTTCGCTCCGGTCAGTCACAACTTCGACGGTAAAACCGGCAGCGACGAGGTGGGCGACATAGTCGTCGGCTGTTTCTAGAAAGCTGGTCGTTGGTGTTGATGCCCAAGGAACCGGATAGTTGGGTCGTTCTGAACCGGTGACCAACAAGTCATAGATTCCGAAGGCTGACCCCGGCGCTAGTTGGGCTGCGATATCGGTGAATACCGCGGCCTTGTCCGAAAGGTTCATGCCGACATGCACCATCGTTGCGGCGCTGAACTCGCGTTCCTGCGCCGGCAGATCTGCGGCAGCGGCGTGCACGAACTTCACCAATGCGCTCAATCCGACAAGCTCCGTTAGCCATCTAGCGACGTGGACGTACTCCTCGGTCACGTCGACGCCAACCACAGCAGCCCCGGTGGACGAGGCGATGTAGCGACCAGTTCCGCCGAGCCCACTTCCGATATCAAGCACCCGATCGGCTGGCCCGAGTGCGAGTTGCTCGACGAGGTGAGCGGTGGCTGGTCGGCCGCCGACATGGAACTCGTCGACCGCTCCAAGCGATGCAACGGTTGGAGGCTGACTGAGCGTGCTCAGCCCATGTTCGATCCGTTCCCGCAGTCCTCCGAAAGAATAGTGGTCGGCAAGGTCCTTATTCCCGCTGTTCTGGGTGCTCACCCGGCGAACATCCCACCAGCAGGAAACAGGATCTGGCCGGTGGTGTACGAGGACTGATCGGTGGAGAGGAAAAGTGCGGTGCTGGCAATCTCATCGGTCGTGCCGAGTCGATCCATCGGGGTCATCGAACGCATCCACGCCTCGCCATCAGCGTCAGCGCCCATACGAGCGGTCATCGGTGTCTCGATAAAACCAGGTCCGATCGCATTGACCCGGATGCCGTAGTCAGCCATTTCCAGGGCGAAGGCTTTCGTCAGCATCCAGACACCGGCCTTCGACACGCAATAGTCGACGCCGCCGCGCAGCGGCACCTTGGCAGCCACTGAGGCGATATTCACGATGGTGCCCTGTATGCCGCCGTCGATCATGGCCTTGGCTGCCGCTTGGTTCACCAGCATCACACCGGTGAGGTTTACGTCCATCACCCGCTGCCAATCCTCGACGGACTGATCCAGCAGCCCCGTTGTTGCCCGAGCGTTCTTCTCACCGCTGACATACCCCGCGTGCGACAGACCAGCTGCAGCTACGACCGCATCGACTCGTCCGTACTTGTCGAGTGCGGCCTGGATCATGGCCACGTTGTCGGCTGGTGCTGCTGCGTCGAGTCGCACCGCATAGGCGGTTCCGCCAGCGGACTCGATCTCGGCTGCGGCCTCGACAGCAGCCTCGACATTGATATCGCCGAGTACGACTCGGGCGCCTTCGGCTGCAAACCGGCGAGCACACGATCGACCGATACCGCTTGCCCCGCCGGTAATCACCGCCACCTTGTCGCGAAGCGCTGGGCCACGTGACGCTGTGTTGTTCAATGCTATGTCTGCCATCTCTGCTCCTCGTTGTGAGGACCATCTTGGCAGCTGTCTGCGTGCAGCGACCTAGTTGCGTTTATCCAACTGCTTAACCAACACCTTGGCGACGAGCCGAGGCATGCTGTTGGATACGAGATGGTCCACAGCGGCGTCTTGGGTGTGACCTTGGGAAATCATGTCCATAGCTTGGCTGAGCGCGGCCTTGTGTTCCGGAGTGAGACCTGATGGTCCAGCGTTAGCAGCCGCATCATTGGAACTCATGGACTCAGGACTCGGAAACTTCATGCACGTAGTTTCGGCACTTCACAGTCCTAATTGAGCGCACTTGTCCAATAAGTGACAGTTGCGTTGCAAAAGTGGTCCGTTTGAGCCAGTAGACGCGACGTTCGGTTCGGACCCGTGGGCTTGAGATGCGAGAGCTACCGGTGCCCCGGCACCATATAGAACCACACAGGAAAGGGAGCGTCCTGCTCCTTGATGGCGGCGCGAGCAGCCAACACTGCTCGGCCAGCTTCGGTAGACTCAAAATACCAGGCCTCGGCGGCGCGCCCATCGGGAACAGGGCCGTCGACCAACTCCAGAGCGGCCTCTTCGTAGTACGTACGGATATCGTGACATACACCAATCGTTGTGCCACCAGGAATGTTCGCTTCTTTCCAGTGGGTGCCATTCGCGATATCAACCAACACCTGGAGGGCACCCGGCACGCCATCGGCATCGACCACTCGCCCAACCGAAGTCACGCCGGTGCGTTCTCGTGCGCGGTCGTATGCCTTCCGAATGCCGTTCGCTTCGTCGACGGCAGCTGGGAGGCTGGGGTCGAACCGTGGTGGCAACGAACATGACAGGGGCGTTTCGTCGGCCTCGATAATTTCGGGATGACTCGCAAGCACTGGTCCGGTTTCGGCCGCGAGCAGGGCAAAGGCCCGAGAGAGAACGCCGTGCTGGAAGTCGCTGTCACTTGGCTTGCCTAGCGGACGGCCCAAGGGGAAGTCGCAGAACAACGCTCGGGGCGGATGCATACGTTCCACAACAGATTGGGTTGCGGCCAGCACCACGGTAGCGATTCCGGCTGCTTCGAAGACGTGGGCGAGCGTACTCACGGTACGCGTGCACAACGGTCAAACCGGTGTCAGCAGGACAACGTCGACGCCATCGGCCTTGAGCTCTGCTGCCGCTTGTGGACCGGAGTCGAGCCGGATCGTAGCGACGTCGTCTGGCTGGTTCCCGGCGAACGAAGCATGGCGGGGAGCGACCGCACCAATCGTGCCATCGGCTGCGAGTTCGTCGAGGCGGTCGATGGGATACACCACGTTCAGATCAATGGCGATGCCCGAGCGATCGAAGTTCGGACTCCAGTGCCCAAGCACCAGATCTCGGGCGTCGCTTGGCAACAGGCGATAACCAGTGTCGCCGGGCGCGAAGCCATCGTCGCTGCTGCGATGGAGCGCCGCCGAGGTAACGATGGCAACCGTGCACTCGGACAACGGCTTGGGTGTGACCCATGCCGTGGTCTCAAACTCGGGCACCGGCAAGCCGTCGCCTACGCCTCGCATCATCACATCGCCAGCCATGGAGCAACCTCTCGTCGGTGTAGACCTAGCAAAACAGTGGGCCACGTAGAACATATGCCAGCTGGCGTGGCCGTTCGCAATTCCTCGACGAGAACAGGTCAACTAACCTGCGCTTCATGGAACTCGCGCTGATCGATTTCGAGGCACCGCTCGAACAACAGGCGGCAATGATGGCCAGTGCCTGTGAAACCGTCGGCTTCTTCCAGCTGCCACTCTCGGTCGTTCCTCGCCACATCGTCGATGACGCATGGACGGCCGCGGCCGCGTTCTTCGCTCTGCCTGAGGAAGAAAAACGCCAGATCGAGTTTCCTGAGCAGGGATATCCCTACGGCTATTCCCCGTTCCGGTTCGAGACACTGGCCAAGTCCCTCGACGACGGGTCACCGAGTGGGCCCGACTTGAAGGAGTCGCTCTCGGTTGGACCTGATTGCGGACACCCTTCCGGGGGTGCTGACAGCGCCGAAAGTAACTCTGAAAGCAGCGACCCCAAAAGCAGTGAACAGGCATGGATTCGTTCACCCAGTCTGTGGCCGGAGCGACCAGCCGGACTGCGTGCCGCCTGGACTGCCTACTACCAGGCACTCGCTCAGGTAGCGGAACAGCTGATGACGGTGATGGCGGTCGCGCTCGACCTCACACCTACCTACTTCGACTCGCTCATCGACCAGCCCATCACCTCGATGCGCGCTCTCCACTACCCAGCGATCAACTCCGCTGACGATGCGGTTGACTCCAACTCACTTCGTGCCGGAGCCCACAGCGACTACGGCACGCTCACGATTCTTCGCACCAACGACGTGAGCGGCCTGCAGATCCAACAGCCAGACGGCACATGGAACGACATCACACCCCGTGCCGACACCTTCGTTGTGAACCTGGGCGACTCCATAGCGCAGTGGACCAACGACCGATGGCGATCGACCGTGCACCGGGTTGCTGTTACCGATACGGCGCCCCGGCAGTCGTTTGCGTTCTTCCATATGGCCAACTGGGATGCCAGCATCGAGTGCCTGCCTACGTGTCGGGTCGACGGCGAGCCGCCCCACCATGAACCGGTCCAAGCCGGCCCCTGGCTTATGCGCAAATTTACATCAACGGTGACCTGACACTGATGGCTGTGCTACTCATGCCAGGCGCAGCACTGTGCAGAAAGATCGAGGAATCCCATGGTTTACGCACCTGTGGATCGGGCCTATTACGACGCCGGCAGCCACATCATGGAACTGTCGGACTTCCTCACCTCCTATGCCGATCCCAGCCTCCGAGACCAGACACCGCTCGTGAACTACGACGTTTCACTCGTCACGAACGAAGAGGTGGCCGAGATCATCGGCCAAGGCGACCAGCACTCTGACGACCACCGTGATCAACAGATTGCGCTTGGCGACGAATTGATCGCCCCGTCGAAAGAGATCCAGGCACTCGGCGAGTTCAACGCCACGGACTGCGCTGTTGCCATGGACATGCTTGGTTTCAAGAAGCAGCTCGTGTTCACCACCCACAGCGTGGTGCTCCCCTTTCGCCCCAGTTCCAAGACTGACCCGATTCCATCGTGAGACCTTCCCGCGTCTCTTTCCCGAAGCTCGCGTCGACTGATGTTTTCGGGAGAGACGGGAGAGAACAGCCAAAACCCAACCCACGAGACCAAAAACACGTGAGATCGTAGAACTGGCGTCATGAGCACTTCAGCACCGACAACCCCTAGCGCTTCGGACCGAACCGTCGAAGCCGCCGTTGCCTCCGCATCGGAGATGGCTATCGGTTCGACGAAGATGACCACAGTCGGTGAACGCCGGGTCGTGGTCATACGCACCGCCAGCGGTTTTCATGCCCTGGACAATGCTTGTCCCCATCAGGGGTATGGCCTGGCTACCGGCTCGCTCGACGGCGAGTTGCTCACTTGCCAGTGGCACAACTGGAAGTTCCGGGCGTCCGACGGTACCTGTGTCATCGGCGAAGAGAACGTGGCAAGTCATCAGGTGCGCGTCGACGGCGACGCCGTGATCGTGTCGGTGACCGAACCCACCACAGAAGAAAAACTGACGGCGCTGTGGCCGAGTCTGCAACGAGGGATTGAGCGCGACTACCGAGGTCAAATTGCGCGGGACACAGCCCGCCTGCTCGACGCTGGGGCATCACCCGAAGACATCCTGACTGTTGGTCTCCGCCACGGACTGCCTCGCAGCGAATGGGGTATGGGGCATGACATGGCCGTGGCGACCGACCTGTTGCATCTTGCAGACCGCTTCGACGACATCGAGAAGACGCTCCCACTCACCCACGCACTCAGTGGCTTCTCCGAATCCAACCGCGACCGTGTACCCCACCACGTGCCAGCTCGAGTCGATGCCCCCGTTGACCAGGCAGCGTTCATCGATGCGATCGAGGCCGAAGACGTAGATGGAGCGGTGAACACCATCCGGGCGTTGCTCGCTTCTGATGACCTCGGCGTTGTCTTGGCCACGGCTCGCTCGTGGTTCATCGACGCTGTCAGTCGACATCATTACAACTACGGCCACGGTGCGATCTACACCCAGAAGGCGTTCACGTTGATCGAACGAGTGCCCCAGGTGGCCGAACTGGTATTGACCGAGCTGGCGATGACACTTGTGTACGGCACCCGAGAGGACACGCTGCCGTACATGCGCAAGGCGAACCGGGCTATCGATGGCGTCGACCTCTACGTTCTTGCCGCAGCACCTGGGCCAGCGACAACCGGCTGGAACGATGCCGACAACTCCCTGGTCGATCTGTTACTCGACGCCGACCACGCACCCATTGACGAACTGGTCAACGCTGCGCTCAACGGCGCGGGTGTCCCTGGCCTGATCAACACCGTCAGCCTTGCGGCTGCCCATCGGTTGCTGAGGTTCGACCTCACGATCGAACGCGATCGGCACGAAGAATTCGGCTGGCTCGACATCACCCATGTGATGACATATGCCAATGCTGCCCGGTGGGCTTGGACTTATGCCCCTGGGCCACGTGCCGCCCGATTGGTGCTGCTCACGGCGTTCCTGGCATTCGATTCTGGGCGCGGCGAACGACGGATCCGCAGGCACGACACCGTCGTGCCCTCGCCTGTGGCCGGTGACATCGTCGCTGCGGTGATCGAATCACGACCCGAAGATGCTGTTGTAGCAGCATTAGCTGGTCCCGCCGCAGTGGTGGCTGACAGCTGGAGCTGGCAAGTCTCGAAGATACGGCCGGGTCATTCATCATGATGGCTCATCTGGTCAAGACAGCAGTTGCTGCACGCGACGAATCAGAAGCTACCGGCTCGCTCTTGCCGCTCGCAGCTGCTGCGAGGTTTCTGGCAGCCCCCCGGATTGAACGGTTTGTCACCGGTGCCGCACACGAAGCCATCGACTTCGTGCGCACCGGGCAACCCCCGACCCGCTGAGCCGATCAGCAGCCCAGCACTCGGTACCGGGCTAGATCTCGACCGCCAGGCATTCTTCGAGTTCGGTGTCGAACGCATCGTCTGCGGTCGATTCGAACAACATGCCGTCGAATCGTTTCATCTCCCGGCAAAAGCGCTCCCGCTTAATGT
>Ga0206131_10004288_pt1 | contig 15740 bp, 19 predicted proteins | sample Helgoland_Spring_FD_148636 | JGI IMG/M metagenome (GOLD analysis project Ga0206131, IMG submission 148636) | Pelagic subsurface seawater microbial communities from Kabeltonne, Helgoland, North Sea - Helgoland_Spring_Bloom_20160517_1 | ecosystem: Environmental > Aquatic > Marine > Epipelagic ...
TAGACCTACACCGCCGTCAGGGTCACTCTTCCAACAAATTGTTCGTAAAGTATCCGTTACTATGACGGCCATAAAAGAGTCCATAGAAGATGCAGTAACTAAAAGATAACATTTGTTTTTTGCACATATATATAGAGTCATCAAAGTGTACAAGATGTATCGTACATTTCCGCCTTCCGAACCAAAAAAGTCGAAAACAAAAAAGTCGAAAAGGTCAAAAGAAAAACTCTCTGACGCCACACTGCGCTCGGGTCGCCATACCTACATCCGTATCGACGTCGATGCCACCGTCGATAGGGGAAAGTGTACCATGAATTGAGAGATAGAGGTAACAACAACAGAGAGGTTTGGAGTGGCCTTGCTTATCTTCACGAATTGTTGTTGATGGTATTCGATAAGGATGGTCTACGAAATGCTTGGTTTCCTGACGAAAGCAGTGTCACCAACATACTGGAGAATATGCGTGATTCATCAATAATTTTTACCCCCCCCCTCAACAAACGCATCACGACCACGCTGACCAGTAGCTATGCAAACGCATCACACTACGGATGGTCAGCGCGTGAAGCCGCTCTTTTTGTGCTTTGCGTCAAAGACGCGGCCACAATGGACAACAAGTTAGATTTTTGGTTAATCAATGTAAGAGGAATTGCGGGGGCGCTGAAAAAGATGAAAACAAAGGACGGGAAAACAATTACTGTGTGGTAGAATCACCACCGACTAAAGTTGAAGATGCAGTCACTACTTTTGGAGGAAGTGGGCAGGCCATGTGTAGAGCCGACGTCGCTTAAAGTTTGAGAGAAATCGTGGCCAGATTTCTGGCAAAGGGTTCACTTCTGACCAAATGTTCGCGCAATTCTTGCACCGAAGTCAATAGCTTTTGAATCTCGTCATTGATGTAATGAACCTGGAGTTTGAGAAGACGTGCGTGTAATCGTTCAACATACATATTCCTTTTATTTTTCTGCTCCTGTGTTTCATTGGGCATTTTTTTAATATGTTGCAGTTGTTTTGTGTAAAGTGCAATGAGTTTCAACGTTTGTTGTAAATATCGTTCAAGGTTGGCCGGGCTATTTTGATGGTACACCGACATTCTTTATTTTGAGCAAGCTTTTATACCGTGTTAAATGTAATAGCTTTTTAGACTCTCTTCGACCTTTGTCACAGCGGAAAAAAATTACTACCGACTGAAGTTGAAGGATTGTATTATATATAGCTTCATTAAATGAACAACAAATGTCGGAACTCTGTGACTGCTGTATTGGAAGTTGTGGCGCTACCGTCAATAGCTGTGCGACTGCCGTCTCATTTGGTTGGTATGACGAATGCTGCAGTTGCAACCACTGCTGCGGCCACGAAAAGAAAGAGCAATACAAAAAAGGATTTGTGGTTCGGCAATCTTACGTAAATGAATGGCCACCGGTGCAGGAAATGAACAGGCTGTTACCTATGAAATTTTAAGAATGTTGTACCTTTCGACTGCTCGGGTTATGGAATTAGAAGATGGATTTATATTTTAGCGTTAATATGTACATATATATCAATAATACTTTTTACAAAATGAAGTGCATATGGTGTGGCACTCCACATTCTTATTACCTAACCGAAGAAAACGCTTCTAGACAAAATTGCCGAGAATCCGATAGTGGTTACCATGATTTTGAAAGTGTGCAATGTTGTTGTTGTACTTTTGGTAGAAGAAAAGGCATTGACAGTAAGCACCAAAAATTATTAAGAGATAGATATAAAGAGCGACCATCTACTATATAATAATTGTAATATTACGGCTTAACATGTTTAAGACGAAAAACGTTGCCAATATCAGAACCGTAAAATATCTTATTATTTTTCCCCAATTCTTTAGTTTTTTGCAACTCCAAAAATTCGGACGTAAGAAGTTTTTGATTCCCTTCAGCTTCGAGTTTCATCGTTTCCAATTTAGCCCTTGCCTCCTCAACTTGAATTTTAGCTTTATTTTGTGACAATTCAAATTCTTTAAGATTATTAGTCCGGCCTTCAATACGTTCCGCTTCGGCGCGTTGTTGATTGCGCTTAAGTTTTGCTTGTTGATTATTCGTCTCTACTGTTTGTTCAGCAGAGGCTGCAGCAGCTTTCAGGTCATTTTTACCTGCTGCAACTTTCAACGCGTTGGCATTTTCTTGTTTAATCGTATCCTCCATTGCTTTGAGTGCTTTTCTTTTCGCTTTAGCCTCTGCGCGTTTTTTGAATTCGTCAAGTATGTTTGAGTTTTTTGCAATCGGTTTGTAGAATTTCGTCTTTAATATAACGAGGCCTGTTTCTTTTTCTTTTTGGTATTTTCTCAATTCGTGACTTAAGTATTCATCAAAGTCATTGAACTTGGTTAGGTAGGCTTCTTCGGCGGTTAACTCCGTACACTTTTGAGCAACGAAAAATTGTACAAGACGGAAAACCCATAATTGGTCGTAGTTTTCACCTGCGCGAAGAAACGCATTTCGTGCATACTCCGCAGGGAGTTGGTTATGGACGTCGATTTCTGGAAATTCCAGTTCAACACCGTCAAATGTACCACATTTCACGTGTTTTACGGAATCAACCTGTTCTTCAACTTCCATGTGGTGAGTTTTGGCAAAATAGTTTTTCAAATGTAATCCTGGTTTGTAGGTGATATTGTGAAGTTGTCCAAAAGTGGTTAAAAGTGTCACTGTTCGGGACTGTGTCGCGAATAAGAGCGAACCAAGGGTGTAATAAGCCACGATGCTCAAAACTAAAGATAAGGAGGCAGTGACGCACATTTTTGTTTCTGAAATATTGGAAGACATTTTTTGTTTCTATTTTTGTCGGAAATGTATATTATATTTTTAGAATAGATTTTTTTTGTTACTGATAATATAATTATTGAATGCATATGATATTAAATTTGTATGGGTAATTCAAAATAAAACAGCGATTTTTTTCGTCTTATCGAAATGGATTATCTCCGGTGCGTGGAGCTTTCGGTGCGTGGAGGTGGACAATATGGTTGTGTATCATTCCGTGAGGCTTGTGAAGAATACGAGGCTTGTGAAGAATATGTTTGTGTATTATTTAGATAAGACGGTGGACAATATGCTTGTGTATCGTTTCGACACTGTTGTCCATATGGACCATAATATTTTGGACGAGATATTTGCATCTCCCTTTGTAATTGACATCTCGTCTGATATATCACATTGTTCATATTATGAATGAGTTCTTTATTAGATGCCTCCGCTTTTCTATACGAATCCAATTGCTCCTTCAACCGAATCATTTCATTTTGTGCACGAATCATTTTATTTTGTGCATCACTTAACATTTTTGATTTTTCTTTAAGAGCCAATGCATTTTCACTCTTCTCCTTTTCAATTTTTTGAAGAGTCAATAAGAATGAATTTGAATGCAATGCCTTTTGTTCGAACCAAGTTTTATTATATGCGTTCATTGGAGTATTATCATTGAGATAATTTTTAATAAATTGACTATACACCAATTTCAAATCTTGAATCATTTTCAAATGTTCGGACGAATGAAATTTCAACTTGTACTGGTTCATCTCATCCATCTTTTCGCGACTATTTTTGTTTCTTTCGACTTCGTCTCTGTACCAAAGACTACTCAATTCTACATCTGGATACAATGCAGCAATAACAGCAACCGGTATTTGGAAGCAATGACCACCCACAAACGGTTGAAGTCCATTGACACAAATTTCTTTAATTTGACGAAACAATTCTTCATACTGTTTTTTAGTACTGACATTTACATTGCACACCGTTTGTACAAAAATATTTCGCAAATTGGACGACGACACATTTTTATTATTATAGAGAAAACAATTGAAATAATTATTCCTATAGTTTGCCAATAATTGTTCATAATCCGCTTTTTTTTTCAATGACGGTATTTTGGCGCATGACTTCAACCACTCAAAGAGTGCTTCTTCCAATGAATTTTCCGCATAACGATGTGCAGCTTCAATTTCGGCTCGAGCTTGCACGCTCTCAAAATCACACCTCTTTGCTGGCACAATCACTTTTTGAAATCCCAACATCTTTGACAATAGAAAGAAAACGAATATCTTTTTATCCTATGACTTATATATTCGCATCTTGACTTTTTACTCATTATAGTATTTAAAGCTACACTCTTCCAAAAAAAAGAATGCAATTTATTGAGCAAAGCATCTCATCCATTGTGTCCGATTTATACGCCACCGATTTTGCATCAGATAATGTTGACCTTGATATTCAACAACTGGGCCAACTCAATTACACAATAGGTCAAAAATTACGAATGACATTCGTTGACACCTTTGAAGACACTGATGTCGACGAATGGCGCACAATAGCAAAGAAAAACGGCGCAATGGACATCTGTGTCAAGGTGAACACATCAACAGGACATATCGATTTAAATATAGAGTATAAAAGGCAAAATGTACCAAGCAATAAAGGACAATGGATTCTAAAGAGCACAAGTCTGATAATGGCGGCGTGGTCTTGGTATCATCTCAACCTGTTGGTTCCGGAAAGATATCCACTTCCGATAGAATTGTAAATGTGACGCGACCAGTGGCACTGAAACCGGATGAGACAGCTTTTGTGGAGAAAACGTTACATTATATATCGAGTATACGCGGTGCTGTCGCATCGGCATTGACTCTGTCGACGAATACAAAGTATCCTTCTCGTTATATCATATTGGTTCGTGGATTGCCAGTGATTTCTTTGAGTGATTTTCAAAGGATTCGGAATACGAATGATAATATTCGATATATGAAAGTGAATATGTTGGATTCAAGTTTGCGCATCGAGGTGTGGAGAGGCAAAGCTGTTCATAAAAAAAAGAATAACAAAAGAAGATTCGTTGATACGGAAGCATGTCGTATTGTGTGTGATATGACTCAAGTCGATTCAAGAGATACTAAGTGTTTGGTCACGTTTTTGCAATTGTTGAGTAGTATGGATAATGTGGAGTGTCAGTTCGATTGCAATGTTGATACGTCCAATCCGGAGTATTATGGGATTGACTTGCATATTTTGGATTCTATTTGTGTCAATGATGTTGAAAGTATTTTGCATAAATGTCGTTCTTTCTGTAGTGAAATTCAATTCGATTTTCCACAGAAAATAGTGCGCGCAAAGTGTTTGAGACTTGCCGCGCCGTTGCGTAGAAGAAGATTAACTTTAAAAAATTGATATGATATTGATTTTTTTCGCTTCTGTTATTTTATAAAAAATTGTATTTAATGCGATAATTTGAATAGAGAAAAAAAACTTTATGCAATACAAAGTGGTTATTGTTGGAGATGTTAATACTGGGAAAACAAGTATATTGAATCAATATGTATTCTCGACTTTTCAAGTAAGTGTGCCTACAACGATTGGTGTGGAATTCTGTCATAAAGAGTTGGGGAACGAAACAGAGTTGTGTTTGTGGGATACTGCTGGTCAAGAAAGATTCGGTGAAGTCAATGCTCATTTCTATCGTGGGGCACATGCTATTCTATTTGTTTATGATGTCTCTTCTGAAAAATCTTTTTATGCTCTGGAACATCAGTGGCGAAAGTATTGTTCATATGGAGATAAAAATAAATCGGTTGCAATATTAGTTGGAAATAAAACTGATTTGAAAAGAGCGGTCACTCGAGAGATGGGGACCGCATGGGCAGTTGAGAAAGCTATCTTGTATGAAGAAATATCGGCGAAACAACACGCGGAAGTCACTACACTTTTTTCGACTGTTGTCAGGCAACTGCGTCAATTGCCTATTGTACAAACCATACATAAGCCCAAATATAAAGAAAAATCGGATAGATGCTGCTATTGAAAAGATATTGCTTAATAGATTACATTGTATTTGAAACATAAAAAGAATCTATTTAAATGAGATATCCTTATAATGGCAATGTCCATACCCTCGATTACTTGTACTTTTATTGGCGATTCTGGTGTAGGTAAATCTACTTTATTAGAGTACGAGAATCATCATCGTCTACCAACAGTCGGTGTGAACATGGTTTGTTATCAAGGTGAACATCTTCTACTGAAGTGTTGGGATACTTCGGGGCAGAATAAATTTAAAAGTGTTGTACGAATGTTTGCAAATAAATGTGATGTTGTTGTCTATGTTTTTGATGCTTCTTCTGAAGTGAGTTTTAATAGTATAGTGGAAAAATATCGTAATATATCAACACAAAAACATCGCCAATATTTTGTAGTTTGTAATAAGATTGACAAAGTTGAGCAGGAGCTTGTTAGTCATTATCGGCAAATTCTTATGCAGGAGGCAAAACATGTTGTTTTTCTAGAGTGTAATGCGTTGGAAGATGGGAAAAAGACTATGGATACTATAGCTGAAATGGTGGAAAGATTACCGGTTGTGCCACCACTGACAGTCGGACATTGTTGTTCTTTGATGTAAGTATTTGGCATAAGTTGTATATAATTATTATTTGCATATTTAACTTTATTTAATATTTGTTGACGTCGGTCTGAAAAAATAGGTTGCTGTTTGGAATATGTGAATGTTCCATTGATGAGAGGTGTCATTGAAAGCCTCTCATGAGATTCGCGCACGTCCTAAAGCGATGGCCTCTCTTGTTACAGACGGGGCATTTGGGCTTTTGATGGTAAAGGCGCTTGTGTCGAGCTATCTTGTATGTAGTGCAGCCACATTGCTGCCGATGCGCAGTACATTTGCGTTGTGTATGGCCAATATGACCGCACCATCCACATCGTTGACGTTGAACACGCCGCATACGTAGTCGTGGTGCACAGACAGCTCGAGGTTGTAAACGTCTTTGAATATGGCGTTGAATAATGGCCAATGGAGTCGTCAATGGAGGCGGGCGATAGTGCCGTGCAGCGCGGGCCACAGTGCCAGCCCAACCTCTTGCTCCAGATGGTAACGCGACCGGTGGCCTTGTGACCGATGCTCTTGTGCTCTTTTGCGCAGGGGGGGCAACACGTATTCCCACTCTTTCGAGACACACTGCGCAAAATTGATGGCCACAGGGCAGCGCTATCATGTCTGACTGCTTCTCGATGCATATGGGGCACTCATTCTCAGAACCAAAGAGCTTGAGCCCACACACGGGTGGATGAGCTTTTTTGCACATGGGACATTGTGGCATGATTGTTCTTTTTGTTTAATTAAAGAGTGTCAAGTATGAAATTACTCTTAAATACCAAAATGCAGCTCATATACAAAGAAGAAAATGCAACTATAAATCCTTTTGTAATTACTATAAATATGTATTCATTGCTATCAATATATATCTAATTTTGATATGTATTTTATATTTATTTTCTTCTATTCATTCATTCATTTCATGGCGTCTGTTTCAGCTAAAGAAACTGTATCATTGTGTATGATGGTAAAAGACGAATTAGAAGTTATTGAAGAAACTCTGTTAAATCTATTGCCTTACATTGACCGTTATGATATTACAGACACTGGTTCTACTGACGGGACGCCAGAAATCATTGAGAGTTTTATGAAGCGTCATAATGTTCCAGGTTCTATGTATTATACACCGTGGAATGGTTTTGGTGATTATGGTAATGAAGTGGGTTCACAGACAGTGATGTTTACAAATTGTTATGGGAAAGCAGATTATATTTTCAAAATGGATGCAGATGATTTGGTAGTGGGAAATTTGAAATGGCCCGAAAATATGAACAAAGATGCATACGAACTTTTATTATTGCATGAATCGGGTACTTTAAATTATGGGAGACTTATGTTGCTATCGGGCTCTATACATTGGCGCTCTGTTGGACCAGTTCATGAATACATTGCTACAAATGTTTCTTATACGCGTATGGTTTTAGAGGGAGATTACCATATTTTATCAAGTGTAGATAATAGACGTCTTTCAAAACGAAATTCAGGTGTCAAAAAGTATGAAAATGATGCTGCAGTTTTACAAAAAGCTTTAATAGAAGAGCCAAAAAATAGTAGATATCAATTTTACTTAGCGCAATCTTATAGAGATGCGGATATGCCAGAAAAAGCGTTGGTCGAATATTTAAAACGTTCTAAAATGGGAGAATGGTATCAAGAAGTATATTATTCATTACATCAAGCAGCGAAACTAAAACAGCAGTTGAACTATTCTTTTTCTGAAATACAAGAACAATATTTACTTGCATATGAAAGTCACCCTAAACGTGCCGAACCACTGTATGAACTTTCACGCTTATTTCGTTTAGCGGGAAGACCGGTCACTGCCTATTTATATGCACATGCAGCTCTTCATTTAGTTGCAGAGCCTTCTTTTTTATTTTTCAACAGGTATGTATATGAAAAGGGAATTTTAGATGAAATTTGCGCTACGGCATGGTATGTGGGCGCTTATTCTGAAGGGTTAGATGCATGTTTAAAGTCAGAAATAGATAAAGAGTATGTGAAGAATAATATCAAAATATATTCTGAAAAATTAGAATTATACTCCTTCCGAGAATAAAAAATAAATAAAAGGGAATTTTAAAAAAATATATTTATTTTGAATTTGGTTGGGAAGTGTATTGTCTCATTATTTTATATTTGTGTTTGGATTTTTTACCACGAATTCTACGCTCAATAGAGGGTGGTGATTTACGAGAACTTTCACACTCAGATATGGAACTTTTTCTGATATGGAGATTCAACCGGACACTATTCTTTTTCATCCCCCCAGAACAGAGAATCAGATTTTTCTGACCCACCAAAACAAAAGTACTCATTTTGGAAAACAACACATCTTTTATACCAAACTATTTTGTTTTGGTTATAATATTTTGCCGAGCTGTCATCACAAACTTACTCTTGGAACCGTTATAATTTGTATCAATGACCCAACATCCCGTTTCTTGATGAGGTGTACTCAGTTGAGTTTGGACTTCTAACCAACTTTCCGCGACTGACACATCGTTAATATGGGTGACAACGGAACCAGCATGAATAGCATCCGTCGCATATGCTGGAGACTCTGGAGAAACTGCTTCCACCACGACACGAAAATCATGACGTTTCTGCGGAGACATGTATTCCAATAACTTAAACATACTGACATGTTGGAGACGCAACGGTGCAAACTGTATGCCCTGAACTTGAACCCTTTGTTGTGATTCGAAACGACCCTCATCGCAGAATCCATACGTTTGACGAATCGGTGGTAATTCATCATAAGTAGGTTCACGATTGACCATCTCAACATTCACCAGTTCTCCACCTTGACGCAACACTTTCATTTTCATTCTCTCACCTATAGCAGTATCGTTACACAAATCCGTCAGCGAGAGCGGCAAATCACGTTTCTTAGAATACCAAGTACCTCCAGCCGATAGCGAAGCCGAGACAGTTTGATTCTCAAAATGATAAATAATATCGCCTTCTTTTCCACCAGCTAACATGTATAACGATTTAGGTTGAACATCCGTCACCATAACACCACCAGATGTTATCCATTCATTTTTGGAATTTTGAGGACATGAATAGTGAGTCAATATGTCCGACGTATAGATTGGCTGAGATGTCAGCCCAACTTGAGGAGAATGAATGTGAGAGGCTGGCGGTGGCAAAATACGAATGACAGCAGGCAACGATTCGGGTGCTGTACCCATTAATTCTTGACGAATTTTACCCCAACGGCGACCGGCTTTGAACTCGGATAATCCTTCCCAGTCGTCGTTGCCTATGTATCCCAATACTTTGCTTAGTAATTCTGGACCACCACGATGTGTACTGTGACCGTCGGGGACAATAACGTGGCGCATCAACCAAGAATGGAACGAACGTGGCTTGCCTTTGACAAGACCACCCATCGACGATGCTTCCCAACTTGTATGCATCTCTGCATCTTGAAGGGAGATTTGCTCATCTTCAGTTAAATGGTCATGCAAAGCGTGAATAGTAGAGTCTGAAGATTTTAATTGTTGAGCCTTTAATTGAGATATCCATTTTTGGGCGGATGCTTCTTTCTCATATCGTAATGAAAGTGGTTTGAGGAGAGTTGGAAGCACGTTCTTTACAGTATTGGCGTGAATGAAACCATTCTCACCGTCGACATTGGCACCGGTTAATTTGAAAGTGTTAATACCAATTAATTCGTAACGAGATGGGACGAAATAGTGAAGGCCATCAAAAGCCTTTTCTTCTTTTGTTGGTTCGGCCTTCCAGAGTAACGGCCCTCCGGAATTGCCGCCATTGATTAAGGCGCCCGATAAGCCGCGAATCTCGTGATTAAGGTGGACCGGACCTTGGTAGTCGCCGGTCGTGAATTGTTGGTCAATGAGTCCTAGAGGATGGCCGACAGCATGTACTTGGTGACCCACACGAAGATTGTCAGAGTCGCCAAATGAAAGTGCTGGAATGTGGTCCACACCATATCGAGAGAGTACAGTTCTCTTTAACCATTGCTGCACTTGGGGCTCCACTTTTAATAGGGCCAAGTCGCGGTCGTGGCATACGGCGACAACCGTCACTGGCAAAGCTTGGTGCTCGATGTAGGTCGTCATGATTTTGACCACTGGAGAGTTGGTGACTACATGGGCGTTTGTTAGTAAAAGTCCCTCCTCTTTGATGCGGTTGCCGTCGACTTTGAGGAAAAATCCAGTGCCTATGGCCTTGCCTCCCGTTGCTCCACCACTGTGGGCTGCGATTATCCGAACTACTTCTGGTAGGTATCCCATGTGCTTTTGTACATGAAATGTATTGGCTTATATACAGCACTTTTATTGATATGTACAAGGAGGTTCATTGCATCCGTATGTGCATTCAGTCTGTTGGGTGGACGACAGAACGAATGTCGCATAAAAGGCGAAATCTTTTGTTTAGTATAGTCATCAATTTGTCCAATTGGGAGATTTCGGGCTCGATGTTTAAGTGACGCCATCGAGATATGTATCCCGCTTGGTGAGTTGCTGTTATGTCCGCGATGCGGGTTAGTATCGTGTGAATCTGATGAACGGCATCCGTTACATTGGTGCTCGCTGTCTTTAATGGTTCTTTGTCGCAGCAGAGAGAGAGGCAAGTCGCTTCGATTGTTTGGAGGGTGCATTCGATGTCGTGCTTGTGAATGATGTCTTGGAGGGTGACTGTATCAAGGCCAGAAGTTCGGAGCGTCGAGAGAAGGGAGAGTGTGGAATTCACAATTGGGGTTATTGCTGAGGAGACAACCATCTTGCTCGTTGTTGTTGCTATGTAAACAAGACCCGCCTGCATTTTTGTTGTTGGGGGGTATGGCCTTTATAATCGGAAAAAGAGCGTGGGGGGAGTTTTGACAAATGCTGACGGTATGTGCAAAATTGTAGTATAAAAGGTCGGTAGTCTTTTCTAAAATGAAACTTCAAATTTTATCAACTATCGTCGCTCTTTCAGCAACTGCCGCATCGGCAGATTCTCTTACTTGTGGGCAGGTTAAAGCGTTGTATCAAGACAGTACATGTTGCAACGCTGCCGATGCATCGTGCGTGGGCTCATTGACTGCAGGTCAAGGCCTTGCTTTAAGTGGCACTGGTGAACTTTCGTTGGTAACGGGCACGACCGCAACCACTGCCTTAGCAGGAAACACTGTAACGATTTCAACTCTTCAATCCCTTGCAATCACGGAAACCGAAGATGATGTTGCGACACTTACTTCGAAAATGAGTACGGCCGAAACCACGATTGCCGCCGAAGCAGTGAAAGTTGTGGCACTTGAAGGGGAAATGAGTGCGGCCGAAAGTACGATTGTCGCTGAAAAAGCGAAAGTTGTGACACTTGAAGGGAAAATGAATACGGCCGAAACCACGATTGTCGCTGAAAAAGCGAAAGTTGTGACACTTGAAGGGAAAATGAGTGCGGCCGAAAGTACGATTACCGCCGAAAAAGCGAAAGTTGTGACACTTGAAGGGAAAATGAGTACGGCCGAAAGTACGATTGCCGCCGAAGAAGCGAAAGTGACGGCACTTGGCACTAGATTGAACCAAGAAGAAACCAGAGGAGTCGATAGAGACACCGCTTTGGGTTCTAAACAAGCAACTCTTACTGGTGTGAGCAATGTGCCGGGATTAGTAGATGCATTGGCAACCAAACAAGCAACTATTACTGACGGAGCTTTATCCATCGCAAAAACAGTGGGATTACAAAGTGCTTTGAATTCCAAACAAGCAACTATTACTGACGGAGCTTTATCCATCGCAAACACAGTGGGATTACAAAGTGCTTTGAATTCCAAACAAGCAACTCTTACTGCTGTGGGTGAAGTGCCGGGATTAGTAAATGCATTGTCAGCCAAACAAGCAACTATTACTGACGGAGCTTTATCCATCGCAAAAACAGGGGGATTACAAAGTGCTTTGAATTCCAAACAAGCAACTCTTACTGCTGTGGGTGAAGTGCCGGGATTAGTAAATGCATTGTCAGCCAAACAAGCAACTATTAATAACGGAGCTTTATCCATCGCACAAACAGGGGGATTACAAAGTGCTTTGAATTCCAAACAAGCAACTCTTACTGGTGTGAGCAGCGTGCCGGGATTAGTAAATGCATTGGCTGGACACACAACCGCAATCGCAGCCGGCAATTTTGCCAGCGGGCTGACCGTCAGTTCCGGCGGGGCCACGATTGCCGGCGGACTGGAAGTCACTGGTAGTGTTGGTACCGCATTAGCAGAAGGCGCTACACACGTTCTTTACAAAACTATGAATACCAATGGAGAAGGCACAGACCAAGTCGCCTCATGGCTTCCGAAAGAATTCGGTACTGGTGCTCACTATGCCCTCTTACCCAGTTTTTCTTCCTCTGCGACCGGTCTGATTTCTGCATCCCTAGCGGAAGGAATAGTGGCAAATAATTATTATCATAACTCCGACCGACGCATCAAGAAAGACATTGTTGATGCGGATACCGGTGAACTCCTTGCCAAACTGAACCAGTTAAGCATGCGCAAGTATGGCTACATTACTCAAGGCGAAGACAGTGAAACTACGGTTGGTTGGATTGCGCAGGAAGTGGCTGATGTAGATGCGACATATGTAAATAAAGTGACCAAATCCATTCCAGACATTGGGGGAATTGCGGTCATCACAACGACTGGAGACGGTGCAACTACAGTTCGATTGCCTGGAGTTGCCATCGAAGTCGGTGAAAAGTTGCAAGTGAACTCGGCCACGGGGGGGGCTATAACAGTCACAGTCACTAGTGTTGCTGACGACGACCTGGTAACCTTCGACCGTGAAATTGCTGAGGAGGAGTCCGAATCGGGAATAGATGAAAATGGTGATGAGGTCGCTAGAGTAATCCAAATTTACGGCCACGTTGTGGACGACTTTCACACCCTTGACAAGGGTCGCCTCCTGGCCACCGCGGTGGGAGCCATTCAAGAGTTGAGCACTCGCTTGGCTGCCGCGGGAGCCACTCGCTTGGCTGCCACAGAAGCCTTGGACGCCAAAATTGCTGCCCTCGAAGTGCGTCTTGCCGCCCTTGAATAAATCAAACAACCCCCCTAAATTTCAAACAAAATACTACTAATAAGCTAATAAGCACATAATTAAAAAATAAATAAAATACGAGTATCATTTATTGTAATGCCTCCTACCCACATTTTTTTTTATTTATTTGTATCTACCCTTTGAGTTGAACATGTTTTGAATATTGTTCTACAATTTGTGCTCGCTCCGAGAAATGAAAGGGCACTGCCCCCTCCACACTTTCCGAGTGCAACAGTCCCATTTTCCGCAGCAGCGTCGCCATGGCATACCCCTCTCTCTCATCAATATCAATATCCATTTTCGCCAGCATCATATCTGCATTTTCTTGTGCCAGCGCATAAATGTCCTTATTAAAAGATTTTCTTCGCGCACATTCTAGCATTCGCACTTCTATTTCTGCAAAGCGACTAATGTACACATCCAACGGCTCAAACACCCCTGCATGATATGCATATGCCAAATTATCATCCGGGTCACGAACAACAATGGCAACATGAGCCCACAGTTCGCTGTTGAGACATATTTCAAAATCTGTTGAACAGACAAGCAGGAGGTCTCCCGTTTTGAATATTGTTTTGTTCTCTGGTGGCAGTAGTTTTTCTTCAAGAGATTTGTTGTTTTTAGAGAAGAGGTATCCCATATGCGCAGGCAAATATACGCTATATAGTGTTATTTGTAAAAAAAAAAGTTATATTACATAATCAAATAGTGTTTGTATTCATTTTCTGAGTACATATGAACAAAAAATCGCACCACTGAATAGTATCCAAAAGCTCCAAAATAATATCTCAAAAAAAAACGTCAGTCAAAATCCAAAAGTCAAAACCAAAAGTCAAAACCAAAAGTCAAAATCCAAAAGTCAAAATAACAGAAAATGTCATGAAATGTGTCGAGATTGTGTCTACTTGGAGTTTGAAATGGCGTTGTTCACAACATAAAATGATATTCTCTTTATGACTGTGACAATGTTAGGAACATGGCTGTAATCCTCTTCGATTTCACTCATGATTTCACAAAAATGTTCCACATCTTCTCTTTCCTTTTGTATATCAATCTCGTACGAATCCAAAATTGTTTTGATATCATCCTTGTTTGTGACATTATTGTAAAAATCCTGTTCTTTGCATTTGGCTTGTGTTGTTGGTTGTGTGGCACTGAACATCTGAAATAAATCAGTAGTATGTTATCTTTAATACTACCCTTTTCAGATATGTATGCATCCCTGTATACTGCATCATCGGACATATCTCGTACAATTGAAACTTCTTTTTTATTCTTTTCCAAATCTATTCATCAACAATATTTCACACATCTCTATTTATTTCACACATCTCTATTTAAAGCAAAATCAAAAGCACGATAGAGCAATGAGATTACCAAATGATATATTATACACCATCTCCCAATTCATATCATTACCCGACTACTTGTCCCTTACATCATCAATCTTTACTCCACTACTATCTATTTCTCGAAAAAAAAGAATAGAGTGGTGTCGGTCTAAGATTCGCCTCTACCCATTTCAAAACAATTGGTGTTCCGTTAGCGACTGTTACAATCGCAAGTTAGTTTGTTTTGAGCTGGAACCCCGTCTACACACCAATGTACTCTCCAACTATTGCGGCAAACACACTGTAGAATATTTCCACCTCTCCGATTTAACTATATTACTGACAAAATAAAAAAAATAAAAGCAATTTAAAAATATTCTAATACATTTTGACACTATAAATGGTCTCATCTAATATAAAAATGTTTCTTACGTTTGCTCCACCAAAAGCTTCACCAGTTTTATACAAAGCTGTTGTTTATGAACCGAAAGGTGTCGAAACTCCCCGATATAGTGCGACACCCATTGACATACAGCCCCCTGTCGTTTTCGACACCATATTTGCAAAAATAACTACCATAAGAGCAAACATTGATGCATCAATAGTCGAAGTTTTGACTAATGAGGAAAGTTATCTATTCTATGGGAACATCATAACACCAAAGTCGAAATCCATTTCATATGACAACCCTGTCCGTATTCAATCCCGCGCTGAGTGGAAGTGGAAGGAGATTGAAATAGCCAGTACTTCAAAAAAAACTTGTGTGGCAATCCAAGCTGTGTTCGGTCCAAATAAAAAAACTACCTTTTGAGCATTTTATTTATGATTGAACTAAAATATATATAAAAGTAGCATCAAAAATTAAAATCTTTTGCAGATGGATTCGACCTACCAGTCATGAACTGTATGGACCAAAAGAGTCCAATCATAAAAGTCATGACCAAGTCATCAT
>Ga0206131_10004293_pt1 | contig 15728 bp, 28 predicted proteins | sample Helgoland_Spring_FD_148636 | JGI IMG/M metagenome (GOLD analysis project Ga0206131, IMG submission 148636) | Pelagic subsurface seawater microbial communities from Kabeltonne, Helgoland, North Sea - Helgoland_Spring_Bloom_20160517_1 | ecosystem: Environmental > Aquatic > Marine > Epipelagic ...
CAGCAACCTCACGAGTTTGTCTGTTAAGCCACGTAATAGTTGTACTACGCTCTGTATACTTAGACTGTATTTCTTTAAGTATTTTAGGCTTTTGCGTTTGGTCCGGGTGCATGTATTTACACGCAAACCCGATACGCTTTGCGTTTTGATTAAACATATGATTGCAATTCTTTTGATAATTGACGTTGTGTATACACTGTAATGTATTTTTGTGTAGTACGCAGATGTTGTTGCAACTTGCGGTTATAAGGTACTGCAATAAATGCATCTGAGCCGAATACTTGCTGTGCAAGAGCGTAATTTTGTGGATTTAATTTTTGTGAATGGCACAAAGACGTTAAGCCGGGTTCTGTTACTACATAGTTCATGATTGTCTCCTAACAATATACTGCTACTATACGGTAAAGCGTCTTGGTTGTCAACACCTAATTTACATTAAATGAGCACTTACTGGATATTCTCCAAAGAATGAACGGTGCATAACTTTTTCTGATGAACGATGTTTAGTTTGCTTTAAAGTACGCTTTGCAAGATCTTTTTGCTCTGCGGTTCCTGTGATTGGAAGTACACCTCGTTCCTCACACATGGTTGCGATTACTGTTAGCAGTGTATTGGTTTGTGTTGAATTACATAAGTTTGTAAGAAGCAGTGCATAAGCAAGGTATGCTACTTCTACTATATTTTTAGCTTTGTTTTTTGGGCACATATAATAATATGTTAAGCCGGATCCTCGTGGTAGTTGACTAGCACGATACAAACCTTGTACACGAGCTTGTAATTCTTTTGCACGAAATTCTTTTTGAGCTTGAGTTAGCATGTTACTCTCCTAGTTATACACATGTTATAGCATATAGGTTTAACGATGCTGTGTCAAGAGAAATCTGATTTATTTTTTGCGTAAAAGTCTACAAGCTCTTTATCTTTTATAGCCATCCGTTTTTGATAGCTCTCTGGTAAGTCATCCCATGGACGCATTGCTGGGTGTGTTTTTTCTGTTAAGTCTAGGTTAAGACCAAACCGCCAGCCATTTTGCTGACGCTCTTGTATCCAACGGTTGTGATGTTGGCGTGCCATTGAGTTATAAAGTGTTAGTCTAGCATCTTCTTCAATATTAATATCGTATTCAAACGGGTGTCCAAAATCAGCATCTGCACGATATACGTTGCTGGTTTCTATTTCAAAGTCATGTTCAGTAACACGCATGTATCCTTCAACAATACGTTCTGCCTCATCGCTTGTGAGGTGTCTTACTAATGGGAGTATATAAACATATTGTTCATCTTGCATACCTAACATTAAGTTTGTTGTATCGTCATCTCCAGCCATAATTCCATCTGGACCAAGCATTTCAACAGTATAAAACCATTTCTTTGCTTGCTCACTATCTAGTGCATTTGGCGTTCGTTGAAGTATATAAAAGTCTTGCATGTGTTACCTTTTCTTACTAGCTGATGATTTGCCAGCATATGCTTGTCCACCAAAGAACGCAGCAACAATAGCGGCAACTGATACAAAGTATGTAGCAGCCATATTGCCTAAAATAGTGCCTGCTTGTTCTAAGTTTGCTAGTACTGCTAGCACTACAGCAAAAGGATATAGTAACATACCCATTAATGCAAACCAAGCCATCTTACGTTGTGCATCACGCATTGCATCCGCATCTTCAAACTCTTTACGTTTAAATTCCAAATGCATTGCTAGTTCTTCATCAGATACTCTACCGTCTCCGTTAGTATCTGCAGGATGATACATTGTGGCTGTAGGCGCAGGCATTGGTGCTGAAACTGGTATTACCGGTGCTGTTGCTGCTTGTGCAGGTGCTGGTGCTGGTGTTGCGGCAGGTGCTACTTTTTTCTCTGACACACCTCCAGCAGATTTGAGTTGCTCAGGTTTTTTTCTTGGCATTTAAATTTCCTTTTATACTCATAATTTTAAAATGTAAAGACCGCTACTGTTGCAGCAGTACAATTATAGTTATTTACACCCACGGTTGATCCTAATCCCTGAATTTCAGGCTCAAGGGTTGCTTGTGTCCACGTATTATTTTCAATTGCTACACGGAACGCACCGTTTAATTCTGTTCCCATAGCAAGAATTGTTCCTTGACGAGCAATAAGTTCTACAATAGCTTCTACTGCTTCTCCAGGATTAGTTTCGTTTGCAAGACTAGCACCTGTGTCAATTGTAAAATAACTTACTGGAGCCCCGAATTCTTGTGTATTAAATTCAATTGTATTTGTTGTATTTCTTGTTACCATAATAATAACTCCTATAGTTTCTACTAATATTTATATAAAAAAAGCCCCGCACAATGGCGAGGCTTTTAATATCTGCGTTACGTAAATCTTAGTCTACGAATGTTGCAACTAGTGTAATACCAGCAATTGTTGGGAAGTCAGCTGTTCCTTGTACTGCTACGTGATCGCCGTTTGCAATACCTTCTACGCCTGCTACTGAAAAGCCAGCGTTGTCTAGTGCAACTGTCGCTGCTGCCATTGTGATTGTTCCTGTAGCTACTGATGCTACATATGTTTTTCCACCAAGTCCGTTACCAGCTTTTACTGCTGCTGTTGATACTAAAGCCATTTTTTATCTCCTAAAAATTTAAGTGCGGTTATATATCCGCCTACATTTATTTATCCGATTAGAACGAAATACTTGTAGTTTTAACAAACGCAACCCAACGAATTGTTGTTGCAGCTTCACCAGTACATCTTACTTTGAGTGCATAGTTGTCTATTAAAACAGTGCTTACCCAGCTCTCTTCAGACTCAGCAATAATAGTTTCGTTAACGTTGTTAATTATAGCAGCACTGCCGCCTGTTTTGTCAATTACGCCAGTAATTTTATAACTACAATGCTTTTGTCCAATACTATCTCTTCCTACAATTGTAGCTTCAAATTGCATTGTACTATTATCTGTTATATTAATTTGAGCCACGCCTGCACTTAACTCTAAGTCAATGGGAACAGTATCTGTTGTAGTTGCTGATAGCACAAACATGGTATGGTCTACATTGGTGTTGTTTTGATTACCAACAGTAACCTTGCCAGTAGTAAATGCTACTCCACTACCAGTTACGCCTAACTGGTCGCCGTCCCATGATAAATTTGTATCATCTTCAATTAACCCATCAACACCAGAAATAAGTATTCTATTATCAGTTAACGAACTACTTTTAACGTTAGAAAATCTAACATTAGCGTCAGATGTAGTTAGTGCACCTGTTGTTGTACCATCAAATGTGCCAGTACCTACTGTGAATTCGTTAGCTTCTTCATCCCAACCAAAGAACAAGTTATCTTCTGGACCACGGTTAATAACAATACCACTATCATTACTCATTGGCGGGCCAGTATACCCTTGATTGAGTTCAATTAACTGGTCAGTGATAGCTGTATTAGTTGTGTCAACAGTAGTGGTAGTGCCGCTTACAGTTAGGTCTCCACTAACCGTTAAGTTAGTATTAATTTGTGCACTTCCAATAACAGTAATGTCTTGATTAAATGTTTGGTTAGCATCAAATGTCTTTGTTGCTGTAATAGTTTGTTCTGTGCCAAGTGTTACAAACTGTGCAGTTTGATCATTAACATTTGCACCATCAAAGTGTATTGCTCTTTTACTGTCTATTTTTAAGAAAACTGGTAAAGCCCGTTGAACGCCAGCTGGTGGCGGAGTCTGTGTTAATTTGCCTGCATTATCTACATCCAAATAGTAGTATACATTACCACTTCCGTCATCTGGCAATACAATATCAATTACATCACCAGCAGGATTAATTCTAAATGCGTCTTGAATAGGATTATTAATTTCAACAACAATACCACACGCAACATCAAACGATGTCATTAATCTCCATTGATTTTGATCATCATCATATGTAACAATATCACCAATTTCTAGGTTAAGATTATAATCACTGCCTGCTTGCTCAATAGATAATAGTTTGTCATGACGCAAGTATGCAAACTTACTAATAATTTCTGTTGCTGTTGATTTAATAAACCCAACAACACTTTCACTATACTGTGAGTATGGAAATAATATTGGACGTCCTTCTTTGACTTCAAATACTATGCCTTCACTACTAGGAATATACCCATTAGAGTTACCACTTGGGTCCTGTTGTTGATTAGATCTTAATTCATCTTCTACTACAATTGTAGCTGATTCACTTGATTGAGCACTAATACTGACAATTTTAAGTATTTTTCCACTGCCATTTGTACTTACATAATCACCAACATTAAGATCAGTTAAGTTATAAAAGTTATCTTCTGTGCTATCACTATGTATTTGAGGATTAGTTAATGAAAGTGTTGCGTTATAACGGTAATCACGTCCATTAGAATCTGCACCTAGAATACTAGTTAGGTTAAAGCGGATTGGTAATAACTTAGCTGGTCTTATTAAACTCATATTAGAATATCACATTTACTTTTGCTGTACTACTTGCATCGGCTCCTGCCACACTAGAGTTTATATCTAGTATAAATTGGGTAGTTATATTGTTAGCTGGAATAGTAGCTTGGAAACCAGCGTTTGGAAATCTTAGTTGGTATCCAAGTGCTGAGTCTAGACCCCAATATGAGATGTTGTTAGGCATCCGTCCTACTGTATGGGTAATTGTTACTTTGTTGCCAGCAATAGAACTTGTCCACCCTGTTGGCAATCCACTTACAGATTGTAAATTTCCGCTTCCGTCAAATGCCGCTTCAAATTGGTAACTAAACCCAGTGTCTCCTGATTGAGATCCTGTAATGGTAATCTCATCTGCGTCACTACTAATTGAAATATTGTCGCCTCCAACTATACTTTTAAACTGTAAGTCTTCGCCAACTTTAGTAGTAGCTACTCCTTCACCAGTACCCAAGTTACTTGCGGTGTTTATTTCTGCTGTATTTTCGAATTCTATTTCATTAGTACTTGTACTTAAAGATACTACTAAGTTGATACTGTCATCACTAACTTTAAGTGACCTTAATTGTATATCATCGTCTACTTTGCTTGAAAATACCCCAGTGCCTGTGCCAATATTTTCCCCAGTTGCCGCCGAAGCTGCCGCTGTAAGTGTAATATCGTCACCGTTGTCGACTATTGTTAACCCTGCACCAGCAATTATACTTTTAAAATTAAGTGTACTGGCAGTTAAGTCTCTAAAAAGTGTTTCCCCAGTGCCAACATTAGCAGCACCAGTTATTAGTGTTAAGCCAAGGTTTGAGAGTGGCTGATTTTCAAACTTCCCTGTAGTAGAGTTATACTGTAGCACATCTTCATTTGCTACCGTTGTTTGATCTATATCTACTAAAGGAATCAATAATGATCGTAATGTTGAGCTCTGTGCATATATTGGCATCGATTGTTCCTAAACTGTTAAATGTTATTATATACTATTTATAGGTTTAGGAGAATCTTATCCACAGTGCCGTGGTCCGCCACATCATAATTTGCTGGTGCAGGACTAATATAACTACGATCTACTCTTGCTCTGATCCAAAGTAAGTTTGAACGGAAAGTCCATGCTTCTGTAGTGGTATCACCAAGGCTGTTAGATCCACTTGGAGTAGATGTAACTGGATATTGTCTAAAACTATTTCCACTAGTCAAGTAAATTGGAAACCAATCAGTACTAGCTGGTTCAGTTGCCAAACTTCCTTCAAGGTAAATCCTACCTACAAAGTTTGTTACTCTAGCTGAAACTGTATGTAACCCATCAGTTTGGCCATAATAACCATCTGCTTTAATCTTGTCGCCAGTGTAGCTTAATTCTGCCTGGCTTGGTAATATATTGATGCTTGTTGTGCTCATTCTTTTATAATTTCTACTACTTTACCTGCACCCGCTAATTCCTGGATGACTTGCTCAATACTATTTATTGTTTCTTCATCAAAGATTGGCTGAGCTTCTTGGTTATCACGTAGTAGTTCACTAACTTTTACAACAAAGTGTGTTTCATTTAAGTGTGCCATTTTAATACTCCTATTATTATAGTAGTATTTATTCTAATTCACTAATTAAGGTTACTTTTGATGTACTGGTAATAATAGGTTTGCATACTAAATGCAGAGTGCAAACATCGTCATAATTTTTAAGATATATTGTTCCTGTTGCGTTGTAAGGCAATCTTGGTCTAAGACCAATACTTGGTCTATACGGCCACGCCAATCCGCTTTGGGGTGAGGCTTCAATATCATCTTTGTAGTACAAGTAGAATGATAATGTGTTATTTAATTTATAATCAGTCTGATTAAAACTATCCTGACATAATGTAATCATATCATTCCATTTAACCATGTCATTACGCCACAAATTAGAACTTACTTTATAACGGTATGTATTGTAATATAATTGTTTGCGTACAACAATAGTTAAATCGCTTACCATTACATCATGATGTTTGTCACTTAGTGGTGCATCTATAAATTCAATTTCATAACGATATCTGTTAAACACTCTGGATAAACTTTCCATATCTGGCAAGTATATACTTAATCCATAGTCCAATCTTGTACGATAATCAAACGAGTTATTAACTTTAAGCCAACGTTTAATCTCTCTTATTTTTTGATATGCGGAAAAGTCAATTAATGAATTTTCTGATCGAAAAAATCTTACAGCAATCGGGTAACGCTTATAAAACAGTTTTTGCACTACCCGATATTGATCTGTGTTTTTAAGTTGTTCGTATGTTAATTTTGTCATCGTCAATCTCTAAATGCACTGTAGTAATATTATCACCAAACAACAATGTTTTAGCAAGTGGTTTTTTAATTTGCTCGTTAATTAAACGTGACATTGGTCTTGCACCCATACTAGGTGTAAAGCCATTTTCAGTTAACCAATCAATAACCTGAATACTATAGGACATATTAACACCACGTGGTGTTAGCATCTCTCGTAAATCGTTAACAAACTTCTTGGTAACTTGTTTCATTAGCTTCTTATCCAGTTTGTTAAACTGTACAACTGCATCCAGACGGTTACGGAATTCTGGACTAAAGAACTTTTTAACTGCTTCAGTGCTTGCTGTTGTGTTCTCGTTATCACCAAAGCCAATTGTAGATCGCTCAGCATCCCTTGCGCCTAGGTTGCTGGTAAGAATAACAATGGCATTACGTGCACTTACGCTCTTGCCTTCACTATTTGTAATCATACCATTATCCATCAGTTGCAGTAATACATTACTTACATCTGGGTGTGCTTTTTCAATTTCATCTAACAACAAGATACAATTTGGTGTTTCTTCTAGTTTGTTTACTAAAAGCCCGCTGCCTTGGCCGCCTTCGCCATAACCCACATATCCTGGAGGGGCACCAATAAGTTTTGCTACTGTATGTCGTTCTTGATATTCACTCATATCAAAACGCACTAGTGGCATACTCATTGCTTCACTTAGTTGCTTTGCTGTTTCTGTTTTACCAACACCTGTTGGTCCAGTAAACAAATAACTACCAATTGGCTTGTTTGGATCTTTAAGTCCTGCTTTGGCAATATAGATACTATCTGCTAGTCGTGTAATGGCTTCATCTTGACCAAATACTTTTGTTTTTACAACATTCTCAATATTAACTGGTTTTTCAGTTTTATATTCACTATCTTTAGTTAGTACTAACTGATCCACTGGAATACGAGTTAGTTTAGCAACCTCATAACGAATGTCATCAAGTTCTAGTACACTTTTGCGATCTTCCATTGGCAATAGTTTTTGTCTTGCCGCCGCCGCATCAAGTGCATCAAATGCTTTATCAGGCAATTGTCGATTGTGCCAATACTTGTGCGTTAAGTCCACAGCACCGTCTAATGCCTGTTTGTCATATGCAATCTCATGGTATAATTCGTATGCTGGAATAGCGGCCTTTACAATACGCTTTGCATCAGCTACTGTTGGTTCTGGCACATCTACTTTATAGAAGCGACGATTAAGAGCTTTGTCTTTTTCAAAGTTTTCACGATATTCATCATATGTTGTACTACCAATACACCGCAGTTTACCTTTCTGTAGTGCAGGCTTTAATAGATTAGCAACATCCATATTACCTTGTCCAGCATTTCCTGCACCCATAATCATATGAATCTCATCAATAAACAAAATAGCATCTTCACGACGCTCTAGAACATCCAATACTTCTTTAAGACGTTCTTCAAAATCACCACGGAATTTAGTACCTGCTAGCAATGCACCAATATCCAAACTGTAGATAGTGTTGTCTTTAATTATATCTGGAACACTGTCTTCATTAATAAGGTGTGCTAGTCCTTCTGCAATAGCAGTTTTACCAACACCACTTTCCCCTACTAGAATAACATTGTTCTTTTTACGACGAGCAATAGTTTGTACAAGCTGCTCAAGCTCTGCTTCTCGCCCAATCATTGGATCAATTAACCCATCATGTGCTTGCATGTTTAAATTGTCACAGAACTTTTCTAAAATACGCTCTTGTTTCATTGGTTTGTCTCGAGTATTAGTTTCAGCCTCATCTGTTGCATCATTACTCAAGTATGAAATTAAATCTTCTCTTGTAATTCCAAGTTGATTTAGTAGTGCTACAGCGGGCGTTTGTTCTTCTGTTAAAATACTAATAAGAAGATCACGTGGATCTAGTTTCTGTCTACCGTTAAACATTGCTTGTGTGAACGCACGATTAAATACTCGTTCTAGCATAACTGTTTTTTGTGGCTGAAACTCATCTTTGTCGATAGCATCAACTTCATTTTCTAGATAAGAGATAATCATGTCACGTGTATGCACTGGGTCTTTATCAATATCATAAAAGATATCTTGTACTTCATCTGTTTCAAGAAGTATTGCTAGAAGGTGTTCTAGTGTAACATACTCATGTTTATACCCTCTAGTTAATTGAAATAAACGTTCTACTAACGCTTCTATTTTTGGGTCGTTTTGTGACATTTATAATCCTTTTGGCTTTGTTAATCTTAATATATTATATCTAGTGCTAGATGTCAACTATTAGATTATATCTTTTAATAATTTGTTTAAGTCGTGTTCTGTAAGTTTAGGAATGTTTACTGTTATTTCAACATATAGATTTCCACTTGGCCCATTGCGCTGTGGTAATCCGCCTTCCGGAATGCGCAATCTAGTTTTAGATTGCGTTCCTGGGCTAATTTTTAGTTTTATACTTCTATTATCAATTGTATTAATAATTTTTTCTGTTCCTAGCATTGCTTCTCTTATACTAATATTTAACCGTTTTGTTAAATTAAACTCTTCAACTGAAAATTCTGAATGTTTTTTTAAGCGATAAAGTACATGCAAGTTACCCGCAGGCCCTGGTTGAGTTATTTGCCCAAAGCCAGTATATTTTACTTCAACACCGTCAGTTACACCATGTGGTATAGTTATAGTAACTTTACGAGTATCATCGCCATGTCTTACTTCGAGGTCTTTGGGTGTTCTACTAATTAATTCTTCTAGTGTTATATAATATGTAATACGTATGTCTTGGTTACGTACTTTTCTAGAACGAAATTGCTCACCAAACATACTGTTAAATAAGTCTTCATATTGACCAGGATCAAAGCCTTGCGTACTAAATCCTTGTGGACGCTCTTGTTTTGGTGGTGGGTTTTTTATATTATCATATGCCTGATTAACAGCCTTAAACTGTTCTTCATCACCCCCATGATCAGGATGATGCTTTTTAGCTAGCTTACGATATGCTTGTTTGATTTCGTCTTTAGATGCAGATGGATTAACACCCAAGACACTATAAGGATCAATCATCTATTGATCGGTTATACTCTGATATTGCTGCGTCTGACTCTTTATAGTAGCCCTCATATGCCGCAATAATTGCTTGCTGTTGTTGTACTAGTGCTCTTATATCACTAAAGTTTAACCCTAGATTGCTATATCCATCACCTGTAAGACCGTATATAGCAAACGGTTGTCCACTCTCAGCAAGTGTTTGCATTACCTCTTCTACATTATTTTCATTAATAACAATCCAAGTGACATCACGTAGTCGAAGTTCGTCTACGGGAGGTAAAGTTAAATCAGGTTTTTGAATTGGTTTGGCACTAATCTCAATTGTCTGTGGCATTTGAGAACACGCCGTCAGGAGTGTGACCAGGCCAAAGCCAAGGACACTCTTTGTTAAAAGCGATTTCATTTTCTGCATTTTTCTCTTCTTCTGTTAATGGACTTCCACTTAGAATTTCAAAACATCTGCCTGCATTTTCTGTGCCTCTGTTTACCGCAGTTTCTATACCTTCTGGGTTAGCTATGGCGGCGGCAGTTAAATCTATTTTTTCTAATTTTTCTGCTAGCACATCATTTTGTCTTCTTATTTGTGTGTATGCTTGGTTTATGCTTGCTAGTTCAGTGTTTACACGAGCGTAGTCTGCTTGCAAACTTTCAATAGCTTCTTCTTGCAATTGCGTAGCTACTTCTAGTTTAGCATTGTTTTCCTGTAGTATAGCCATACGAGCCTGTGTATCAGTATAATACCAATAACCGATGCCTCCCATCACTGCAATAACAATTAATAATATTCCTGCCAGTCTCATTACTTATACCTATAAACAATACGCCCACGATCTAAATCATACGGGGTAACTTCAACATCTACTTTGTCATTATGTAAAATATTAATGTTAAAGCGTCTTATCTTTCCACTTATAGTAGCTAGTACTCTGTGACCGTTTTCTAGTTCTACTTTAAATAATGCATTGGGTAAACAATCTACAACAGTACCTAATAATTTAATAACTTCTTCTTTACTCATAACCCGGCTAAATGTTTTACTCTTTCAAGTGATTCATTTGTTTCTTCTGGTGCTGGTACATTTTGTAAACTATACTGCTCAGAATCAGATAAAACTGTACTCTGTAGGTTTTCTAATGTTAGTTCTGCTGGGCCATTACCTTTGTAATATTGATAATTCCATTCAGTAATACCTGATACTTGGCTTGCAACTTTAACAATACTCATAATCTTTTCATATAAATTACCGTCTCGGTTAAATTCTACAAACACCATAGTTTTACCTGCGCCGTTTGGTCCCTCACTAATATCAACATCCAAATGTTCAGTTATATCAGTTTCAATAAGGTTACTTAAATCTCTAGCTGGTTGCTCAAATGCAACTTCAAATGCAACTACTACAGTTTCATTTGCTTCGCCAATTTTTGGTTTAAACTGGTCAATACTAATAGTAGGAGTAACTAAGTTCTCCATCTCGCCATATTTTACTGTCATGTTACATCACCTATTAAATCATTTTTGTCTGGCGCAATTTCATTATCATAATCAGTATCATATGCACTGTCAACATCGCTCATGTCAATATCAACGCCGTTGATGGTAATTTTACTACTATCAAATTCATTTACAAAATCACGTGGCATTTCTATTGTTACTAGCCATACTGGTGTTTTCTTTTTCTTAGGTTTGCGTTTACCTGTTTTGGGATCTTCTTCTCCTAGATCCTCTGGCTTTGTAATTTTAACTGGTTCAAGTAGTTCATCTTTCTTAAAGTAAACTTTTGCGCCGTGTTTGATTAATCGCAATGCAGCATCTGGATCAGGCATTAATTTTCTTGGATACATCAGCGTTACTGAAATCCAATATCTGCTTATATCTGGTCCTGCAATTACTTCACCATATTCCCAATTTTTATAACTGTAAATATGTAAATTATCCAAAACTTCCTCGAATTCAATTAACACATTTAAGCTGTTAGTCGAATCTACGATACTGTCTAGAGTATCTTTTAATTGTTCAATATCTGTGCTCATCTTACTATTATTTATGCTCCTTTTATAAATACTTTTGTAGACACATTGGGCTCAGCTTAACCAATGGAGCACTACATGAGCAGACGAGCGAGAAAACAAAATAGCAAGGCAAATTTTAACAATATGGTTGTAGAATTACAAACGTATCGCAAAAAGAAGATAACTATTTTACCACGCAATGTACATCAGGAAGATTACATTGCAATACTAGACGACACCCAAACACCAATAGCATTTGCAACTGGTCCTGCTGGAACAGGTAAAACCATGTTGGCTGTCCAAATGGGCATCCAAAAGTTTGAGTTGGGTGAGATTAGTAAAATAGTAATCACACGGCCTGCTGTAAGCGTTGACGAACAACACGGGTTTCTACCCGGTAGTCTTAAAGATAAGATGGCGCCCTGGACACGACCAATATTCGACGTACTAGAAGAACATTGGGATCCAAAGCAAGTAGAAAAGATGATCGAAAATAAAGAAATCGAAATCGCACCACTTGCTTATATGCGAGGCAGAACATTTAAACAGTGCTGGATCGTAGCAGATGAAATGCAAAATGCTACACCAGAACAAATGAAAATGTTATTAACACGTATTGGTACTGGGTCTAAAATTGTTGTTACAGGAGACCTTGCACAACATGATAGAGGATATGATAATAATGGTTTAAAAGACTTTACCAATAAATTAACAGATAATCACAGTACAATCAAATGCGTACATTTTACAAAACAGGATGTCGAGAGACACCCTGCCGTTGTAGATGTATTAAACATTTATGGCGAATAATTAAGAATTAACAATAGCATGATACACCTGAGCCCAAGTGTCTACTTTCTTAACTCCGTTATAATCAAACCAAGCATTATGTTCGTGCCGGATAAGCAAGCTCTTTAATCCAAGATCTGCGCCTAATTTGGCATTCTCTGGTTTATCTTCAATCCAAAACAAACCACTATTTTTCCAAGGCATCAACGCCTCGTCTTTGTCTGCACCTGTGTCCAAACATGTTACAAACTCAAAAACATCACCAAACAAATTATTCAAGTTTTGCTTCCGAAGCTCGCCAGCATAAGGATCTAAGCTCAAGCTAGTAATAGCACCAAACCGATAACCTGCATCAGCAATTCGCTGAACACCGTCTACAGCATCACGCAAAGGCTTCAAACAACACATCCAAGCACTGTTGTTAAACTCTGAAATTAATGCTTTAACATGACTGCGTTTTTGACCATACGCTACGTGCATATCATATGTAGCAATGCCATTACGTTGGAAGCCTTTTGCTTCCATCCAATCATGAAAGGAACCCTCCCAATCAAGCATTACACCATCGATATCTGTTAGTACTAAGTTCTTATTCATCTTATTCATCTTTCTTCTTAACTTACTCTTATACTATACAGTAAAACGTCTTGGTTGTCAACAGCTATTTTACGTTTGGCCACAAATAATTGTAAAAATATTCGTTAGCCATATCATCACCTAAATGTGCAGTTAACATCTTAAGAGTTTGTGGATTTAGTCGCTGTCCATTAATATAGGATTGTTGTTGTGATGAGTAATCATCTTCAGTAATACTAGGCAACATTTTTAGATAATCAGATAATAGATCTACGGCTGTCATAACATCCTCAATACTATTGGGTTTACAACATAGGAAATTGTCACTAAAAAACCCACCCCACTCAGGAACAGGCCTGTCTACTCCAACCTTTGGTACAGTAAAACTTTGATTGTCCACAGGAGTTAAATCCAAAAACATTCCAGTAAGTGTATTACTAATATTAATAATATCAAATCCAAAAATAGGTGCATTTGAGTTTTGCCAAGGCATTACAACTAAATGTACAATCTCTACCTTATCTGTACGGTAATCCTCGTAGTGTGCCCATTGGTAGTTTTCATTACTAAATTTGCGATGATCAAACCCAAAGGTTTTCACTGGCAATGCATCTTTAGGATTAAAGTGGGCTAACAGCCCATCACGTATTGTTTGTAGACTGTCCATTATTTTCCATCATTTTCTTACATTGAATAATAAGTTTTTTTTCATCGTTAGTAAAATCATTCCAACGTTTAGCAAATACACTGGTACCAAATGTTTCCAAATCGTCAGACAGACGACTTAACATATTTGCTAGCTCAAAATTTTCTGTCATTTTATAAGACAAATCGCTCATATAGCGTCCAACTGCTGCCGCATCAATCATATTCTTACTTCCACTTCTTTGTATGTTTTATTAAACCGGTTAACTGTGCCACATAGTGCGTGGTGGTTATCTTTATCAATGGCATAAACCATTGCGGCTCTTACCTTGTTTTCCTCTGATACAATGTTTGTACCATATTCAATTGCTTCACTAATAGTATCAAAGCTCTTACCAATACGACTGTTTGTTACTGGCTGAAACAATACTACATTATAGTGATGTGGATTATCTCGGATACTTTTTTCAAAAACATCCATTTCGTTAACACGTTTACTCATTATGCTTCTAACCCATCAAACATTTCAAGCTGACGTTCTGCATTTGCTTCTTCTGTCCATTCAGCAGTAATCATATTAGCAATTTCATTAAATGATTCATAAAAGTCTTCATCATCTTTCCAAAATGAACGGCAGTCAGCATATGCATCTGCATCGACAAAGTTCCAGTTAATTGAACCGTTTTCATTTAGGTTCTCGTCTTTATTAACTGCGTCACGCATTGCAATTTCAAGCATTGAGTAGATCATTTATTAATCCTTTGTTTGTTTAACTTATACATATAATATAGCACCAATACGTCTTGGTGTCAATAGAAAACAGAACAAATGTTTTCAATGAAAACAACGGGTTGTAAATTAATTTAATTAAAGTCCTAAAATACGTTCAGGTTTCTCTTGTAATCCTTTATGTGGGTTACGAGTTAAGTATTCACTAACTTGTTCAAAGTAGAAAGCACTGTCTTCTTGGCCATTTGCGTCTAGTTTAATTGCACTTTCCTTAAAAAAGTTAATTAATTCTCGGTAACCGATGCGTCCATCATTCATTGAATAGGGTACTCCATGTTTTTAGTTTTTCACGTTTAAATTGTGCACGTTGATAAATTAAATCTTCAGAAACTAACTTGTGATCAATTAACAAATCAATCATACAGTAAACATCACCTACTTCTTCAAGCAACTTTTGTTTCCATTTTTCGTCAATTTGATCTACGTTTTCATACTTTCGCAAGTATTTCATACACACTTGGGTTAGCTCTCCACATTCCTCGGCTGTTATCGCCATCAGTTGTTGTAGAGTGTTGATTGGTGTTTCCGTCTGTTTCAAAGTTTTCTTCCTCGATCATTTGGTATGCTCTTTCGAACATTGGGTGATTGTAGTTTTGTAGAATCTCGCTAATTTTAACGCCGTCGATATCCTGGATTTTCATTATTGATGCTGCTTTCAAGTTTGTTGATAATTTTATGTTCACGTCTATTTTTTATGAGGTTTTCTTCCTCTGTACTATATGTACTACACTGTGCTAGTTTATCTTCTAGATACCATATTAGTTCATATAAATCCTTTTTACATCTCCACGTTACAAAACCATCCATACGTGGATCTGATTCAGCCCAGGCGATTTTATCCACCTGAGCTTTAATTTTGTCTACTGACCAATCAATGATCATTGATCAGACATTTTATTGATAATCTCACGTTCACGACGAGCTTCATCTCTTACTTTAGATTTAGCACTGCTGATCGCAAAACTAACAATCATATAGACAAAAAAGACAATAACACCACCCATTAGAACAAACTCTGGGTCTGAACTATATGTTTGAACTACATCTACGATTAGTGTTAAACCGCCAATAAACAACATAAATGCTGCTACATAGCTGAACGCATATACATAAATGCGAGTATTGTCTGATAGATTACGAATTAAATTTAGCATGGGAGGATCCTTTACATTTCCATTTGATAACCAGG
>Ga0206131_10004295_pt1 | contig 15722 bp, 16 predicted proteins | sample Helgoland_Spring_FD_148636 | JGI IMG/M metagenome (GOLD analysis project Ga0206131, IMG submission 148636) | Pelagic subsurface seawater microbial communities from Kabeltonne, Helgoland, North Sea - Helgoland_Spring_Bloom_20160517_1 | ecosystem: Environmental > Aquatic > Marine > Epipelagic ...
TTATCAAAACCGTATAGATCGTTTTTACTAAGCACAATTAGCTTTATAAATTTATGTTGACAGTCAGTAAAGTCAAAATCACTATAGTCATTATTCGAATCATCATACACGATCTTTTTAAACATAGTAATAGGATTACGTACAGGAGTAATTTCTCTTGTCTCCGTATCTAACACGTGGAAGTATTTTGGATCATCGACATCGGCCCATGTAAACTCAAACTGAGAACCTAAGTAATCAACATTACCTTGACTTGATCTTGTGTGAAAATGTCCAGATAATACCTTTTCGAATCTCGAGAAAATTTCAGCATTCATTCCGTGTGGATTAGTTATTCCTGCCATCATTTCAAAACCAGCTAATTCTAAATGTGCGCCAAGAATTGGTGCTTTACAGTTAAGAGCAAAGTCGACATATTCTTTATAGTTTGAGTTATTAATCCAAGGTATTACTGCTACGTTTAGACCATCATAGTCTAACACTGTAGGTTTCATTATAATATTAACGTTGGATGTGAAGTAACCGAGTAGTTCCTTAAGTGAACATAGTTCGTTCGTATTCTTGAAATATACGTCGTGGTTCCCAGGAATAATGTCCATTGTGATCCCCATATCACGCATAGGCTCAAGAAAATGCTTGCGGTTCGCATTGAGTGCTTTGAAGTTGACAAACTTCCGGTGCTCATAATAATCCCCTAGGTGAAGAATATTATTTATACCATTTTCCTTAAGATATGGAAAAAATATTTCTTCATAAAATCTTTCTTGATACTTTAAAAAAATATCTGATGAGTTTCTAACACCACAGTGGGTATCGTTTAATATAGCTATTTTCAATCTGCGTATCTCCCATGATTAATTAAGTGATGCATTCTATGACTATGAATAGCCCATAGTAATTTAATCAATGATGTTTCAGTATAAACACCAGATTTACATTCATATTTCCACATAATTACACCATAAATAATTCTAGTTTTTCTTTTTCTTTTTCTGCCTTTGCAAATTCTTTGATTTTATCGTCTTTCACTCTAATCTTATCAATTCTTTGCCTAAGAGTATCAACATACTCCATAGTTTGTTGAGCACCTGCATCATCCATTCCCATAGCAGCAAAGTCTTCGATTCCCATCTTTTCAATAAATCTAAATTTAATTTCTTGTTGCTTTTTCTCTTTGGTGATTCTTCGAATAAATGCAAAGAAGCATATTTGTGTAAAATAAGAAAACGCATTAGGATTACCAGTCCTTGTTGCTGTTTCTATTTTATAGTTATTAATTGCACGTAGACAATTTTCTACACCATCCATAACCATCTCCTCACGATAAGTGTACCGAACAAAGTTCGGTCTGTGGGACAGGCCTTCTGATATTTTCATAAAACAAGTTGCAATATAATTAGTTACCGTAGGAGTGACTTCATCTGCATCCTTTGCGGCACGAGCTGCAATCGCATAATCCATAACAGCTTGAGAAAATTCCTTATTGTTTACGTAATGTGGTTTATCTTTTGGTTTGATTTTTTTAGTCATGTATTTCTCCCGATAATAGTATATTATAACACAGTATACCATAAAAGTACACAGTTATTTTCATTAAATTAATTTAGTTTTTTTGCATAAAAAGGTGTACAAATCGCGAAAAGCGTGATATAATATAAGAGTCCACTTGAGGATAGGGGTATACTAATGTATTGTTTTCGTCTCTGGTTCATCAAAATCTAATTGATCACTCTCCATATCATATTCATAATTATCACTATATGTTTCTATAGTATCTCTAATCTCATCTTGGCAAGAATATTTAATATATGACTCTTTCGTTTCGGTCACAACCTCAGTATGGTTAATAACAAATCGCTTCATTATCTTAAATACCTTTTTGTCAGAGAATGGAAACCAGTCATTAAAAGTCCATATACCGGCAGGTGAAACCTGCACGGCCGCAGGCCGTTCTACAATGAATGCATGCTCTGAAGCTGATTGGACATAGCAAATTATATTTTCGCCGTTCGTCAGCTTAAAATGTCGTACATCTACTTCTTGTATTGTTTCCATTTATATATTTATATCATGAATTTTATAGTCGAATTTTTCTCTACTATAAATTCTGATTCTTTCTCCTGCATGTTCCAGCGTGTAATTTTTATTTGACTTCCAATGTAAATCATCAGCAATGTCATATACCTTAGTATCTATATCATCACCAGATTTTCTTAATCCTCTTCCGATACTTTGAAGAACCCTAATTTGAGACTTACTTGGTGAAGCAAATATAATATTGTGAAGACGCTTAATATTAATACCTGTAGAAAAAGTGCCCATACTAGCGACAATAATCGCGTCGTCCTGCTTCTCTGTAATCGCTCGAATTTCTTCCCGCGTATCCACGTCGGTCTCTCCTGATACATAAAATAATCTCCTAGTATTTCGTGGCAATTTACTAAATTTTTCTTGTAGCATATTGTGTAAAGGCTTTCCGTGCTTCTCTACAAACTGAAACAATATTAGTGTATTACCAGTTTGATCCATTGCCAGATTTGATATAAAGTTATTCCTCGGCTCGTATTTGACAATAAAATCAATTTCTTCTTGGTATTTCATTTTAGACACAAGCTTACAATACTCATCGCTATATTTTAATAGCAATACGAATATGTCCAGTTGTGCTAAAGATTTTTCTTCTATTAGCTTTTTCGTAGTGGTCACTTTATGTACAGGACCAAATAAACCTTCCAATACTAGCTGATGGGTTTGAGTGCCATCTAATGTTCCTGTAGTTCCCATTCTATATTGCGCATTTACACACTTTTCTAATATCGCAGTTAAAGACTTTGCCTTAAAGTTATGAGCCTCATCTCCAATTACCATACCGTAGTTTTCGAACCATGGCGTCTGCATTTTATATATTGATTGCCAAGTCGTAATTATTACCCTATGCTTCAGGTTGTATTTCTCTTTGCCAGAATATATTTTATGGCAATTATCACTAACATTCCAATCATCTCTTTTAGAATAGTCATCAAAATCGGAATACATCTGCTCTACTAGCGAAGTGGTAGGAACAATCAGCAATACATTACTGTCATACATCTCCAAATAATATCTAACTGCTAAATAAATGATTAAACTCTTTCCAGAAGCCGTGGGACTTAACAATAAAGATCGTTTATTATCTAGCGCGTGTGAGAGCGCATCTAATTGATAATCCCTAGGTGTAATACTATCTCCGTTAGCCGTGAGCACTACTTGTGCAAGAAAACTTTCGATGTCATGTAGCTCATTACTATCCGGTCTACCAAAAGAAGAATTATCTTCAACTACGATCTCATAGCCACGAGCATCGGCGAATTCTTTAAAATATCTAAACAATCCACCATAAATTTGTTTCTTACGTAAATCGTATAATCGAATCTTACCATCCCACATTCTATTCTTGTACGACGGCATAAACTTATATCCAGGAACATAAAAACAGAAGTGTTCTGATAACTCCATCTCTATTCCTGGATCCGTTATAACGCTTAAAAATACTTCGTTCTTTTTCTTAACGACAATTTTTTCCATTACATCCCACTAGTAAATTTGTTCCATTCAATAATATTTTTAATGTTCTGATGTCTCCACTTAATATTGTCAAGTATTTCTTTTAAAGTGTCAACGAGTTCTTGCGTGTAATGCATCTTCGCCTGATGAGCCTGAATAATAGGATCTGAATCATACCACTTATCCATATCGCCCTTTAATACAGTAAGACCATTTAATGGGTCGTAGCCCCATCCCTTAGAATCCATCTCTTCTTGACTTAGCTTACCATTATAATGCATAAACTTATCTCTCAGCAGGACTTTAAATTCTAAGTCTAGCTTCTTAAATCTTAGCTTATTTACAGAATATAGTTCTAAGTACTTCGAATGAAGCTTCGCTGAGTCTCGAGCGGATTGATCTAATTGAAGTTCGTCAATGATGGAGTCTTTCTTCCACATTTCAAGTATTGTTTCTAGGTTATTCATAATATTTCCATTTTGTATATTGTAATATGCATTACACTACACATTATAATATATATTTATATAAGCTACTTAATTTCGTAGTAAGTATACTTTAATGTTACGTCAGCTTGCAGATATTCAATATCAGTCTGCTGAGTAGAAAATTCAACAGCGGATAGATTAGTAGGAAAACAGTCTCTAAAGCTAATTTCTTTAGTTACGTTGTTATGGCTACTTAATATCGATAGCGTAGCATCAGACTTAAACTTTTCTCCATTTTCGATAATGTTATGCATCCAATTAAACATTTCAATATAGTTTTCCATATCTTCTGTTACATTAAATCGTATTGCAAGATCGCCGAAAGTAATCCTATCACCAGTAAAAGCTAAATTAGATCCTTTATAAGGATTCGGTGCTTCGCCTAATGACAGATCCGGAAGAGTTACTGCTGTACAAAAATACTCAACATTTGCGTACTGAGTAGAATCGATTTTAAATTGAAATCCCGTAGGACTTAAAAAGTTTTTATTTTGAGTAGTCATATATCTATTTATACCAATCTATCCGCTAAGAGTTAATTATTTTTCGTTAACAAACTCATTCAGCTCTTTTGCTACCGAAATAACATCCGATGCCTTTAGTTGTCTAGCTGGTATAACCTTTGGGTTATCTTCGTTCCTTGCGTTATGCTCGTGAACTTGATCAATCTTCCTGTGGATATTTCCCTCAAGTATACCTTGAGCTTGATTTAGTAAATCGGCTCTAATTTCGAACCCTGATTTTCCATTTGACATATGTACCTCCTTGTGTGTATGTGTGTTATGTCTATATCTTAAATGATACAATATTATTTATACGCATAAAAAAAGGGACCCGAAGGTCCCTTAATCGCATATCTAATTAAAGATTAGCTGTTCTGCATGATTCCGTCTACTCTAAAGATTCTAAAGTATGGGTTTGCTCTTGCAGTACCTGTACCATCAGCTGCTACATATGGGTTAGCGACCATGCCGTATCTAGTTTTGAAACCGATTCTTGGCTGGAAGTCTTCTTCACCAATCGCTTTAACCATAGTTAAAGGAACGTATGGGCAATAGAAAAGACCTGCGTCATATGGAGTAGTACCTCTGTAACCTACAGTTACGTAGTCAGGGTTAGTACCAGTTGCGTATGGATCTACATACACTTTAAACTTACCGTTAAGAACACCAGCAAAAGTATTACCAGTATCATCAACATTCAAGTTAGTATTAAGTGCAGGGCTGTAGTCAAGCATACCAGAAGCAGCAAGGATTGAAGCAACATCAGAAGAACAGATTACATAGTTACCTTTTCCTCTTCTTGTTTCTTTAGCAATCACATTAGCTTCTCTTTCAATCTGAACGATAAGACCTTTAGCTTTTTCAGCTAACCATCTGCCGTCTGAATCAGTGTGCAAGTTAAAGATACCTTTAACAGCTACTGAAGATTGTAGAGCACCTAGCTTAGCTTTTTGGTTTACAGTTCTAACAACTTCTCTGTTGATTTCCGCAAGGATTTCAGAAGAAAGGATGTTAGCAAGCTCGCCTTCAGCATCTAGACCGTGAACAGCCTTAAGATCTTGAGCAAGTTCCATTGTGTACTCAGCTTTCAGAGCTCTTGACTTAGCAGTTACAGTTGACTTATCGATTGAGAAAGCCATCTCACCGAAGTTAGTACCGCCACCGTCGCCTAGTGCTTCAGATTGAGCTGTAGTTAGACCAGCACCGACTGTTGAGAAAATCTCACCAGCAGTTTCACCAGTTGCCAAAGAACCGTCACCGTCATCAGCTGCAGCTTCAAGACCAGAAGGTCCAGCTTCTTGAGTACCACCACCTGAGAAAGCTGTATTAGCTTCGTCAAAGAGTGCTTCAGTACCGTCTTGAGTGCTATAGTTTGACTTCATAGCAAAGATAAGACCAGTAGGACCTGACATAGGTTGTACACCAGCGATATCATAAGCGATGAGGTTAGGCATTGCTCTTCTTACCAAAGAAATCAATACTGGATCGAAACCTTTGATGTTACCTGCAGTAGCACCCATACCAGCGCCTACGGCGTTAGCGTGTACTTCTGAGATCATATTGCCTTGAGCTGCTAGACCTTCTTCTCTAGCTGCAATTTCTTGGTTCTCTAACAGTCTTGCAACCGTAGCTGCTTTATGACCGTCTTGAATTGATGGAACATCGGCGTGCTCAAGAACCGGAGCCCACTTTTCCATTAAGTTTTTGTCTGCGTTAAACATTTTTTGTTTCCCCTATTAGACTATTTGTTAAATTTTGAAATAGCTTGTGTATATCTAGCCATAACATCATTGAGTTCAGCTGGAGCTTCGTCAGTACCAACTAGTTGTTGAGCTTCATCTACTGATTCTTGAGCTTCAGATCTGAAGTATGATTCTTTAACAACATTCACTTTCATTTCGAAAGATTCTGCGTCATCAAAATCGATATCTTCTACCAAAGATGCAAGCTTTTCAGCTTCAGTCAATGCTAGCCCAGAAGATGCGTTTCTCACGATCTCAGCTCTTTCTAAATTAGAAACAGACTCAGTTAGTGCGATGTTATCTTCCGTTGATTTATTTAAAGATTCTTCCAGTTCAGCAACTTGCTCGGCTAATTCGTCGACCAGGTCAACCTTACCTTCTGGAACCTCAATATAGTGCTCTTTGAACACTGATTGTAAAGAAGCCATAAAGTCTTCAGCAATCTCAGTCCTAAGACCAGTAGTTACTGCAACTTCATTCTCAGACATCCAGTTTGAAACTACATAGTTAAGATATGAATCTACCTTTTCTACTAGCTCAGACTTGATTTCAGTTACTTCTTCTTCAAGGTTAGCGACGTACTCAGATTCGAGTCTATCAATCTCTGCACCTACTTTAGATTTTAAAGCAGCTTCAAAGATGATTCCAGCCTTAGCTTGAAAACCGTCGGATAGTGTAGCTTCTTCAGCCACCAATGATTCTAAATCTTCAGAGTAGTCAATATGGTCGACATTTACGTCTTCCTTAACCGGCTTCTCTTCTTCTTCGTCATCACCTTCATCACTTTCCATAGTTTTCATAACACTAGCATAAATCTTTTGTGCGTCTAGTTTTTTTGATTTCTTCAGCATATCATTTACTGATGCCATAATAGCAGCTTTAGTTTTCGGCATTTCTACGACAGGTTTTTCGTCTTCGTCATCATCCTCATCGGAATCTTCCTTAACTTCTTCTTCGTCTTCGTCGTCTTCGTCAGACTCCTTGACTTCCTCTTCGTCATCATCCTTTTCTTCAGCTTCTTTTCTAGCTTTTGCTTCTACGATTTCTTCGTCTTGAACTTGTTCGTCTTCAACGAGCTCCTCGTTAGTAAGCTCTTCAGTTTCTGATACGTCTTCGACTAAACCATATTTATTTTCGTCATTAGACATAATTTATTCTCCTATTAAGAATTTACAAGTTTAGAGAGGAAATTCTTAAAAGCTTTAATCTCAACATCAGATGATCTAACGCCTCGAGCTTCCTTGATTTCAGTCTCAATTTTCTCAACTTCTTGTGGACAAAGAACGCCATTATTCCATACCCAATCAACACCTTCCATAATTCCATTGACAAACGCCTCTGGAGCTGAAGGGTCTTGAACGATATCTACTGTAGACAACATAAAGTCATCCTTCACATACATAGCGCCATTCTTTTGCACAAGACTTCCCATACCACGACTTGATACACCAAGCTTAACTCCACCTTCGAGCAAACCTTTTACAATTTGACCCATAGGGGTTTCTAAGATTGATGCCTTTCCTACAACATTACTTCCGTCAAATTTGAGTTCTGTAATTTTGTGTGAAACTTTATCTAAGTTAATGGTAGGACCTTCAGGGTGATTTAACTCCCCGACTGCTCTACCAGTACTTACTTGTTCTTTTACGTACTTATTTACAGCATTTTCGAGAATGCTTTTTTCATAAATACGACCGTTTCTATTTTTAGAATCGGCTTGCATAAAAACACCCTCAATTACGAGAGTCTTTTTACCATTAACTTTTTCTTCAATAACCTCTAGGTTACTGTCATTAAATTCTGCTATAAGCTTCATATACTTATTTCCGTTGTTATTCCTCTTCTTTAGAGGCCTGCCTGTCTTGTAATGAAGAAGCTAGTTCGATCTTCTTTGCATCAAGCGCAGCAGCTAATTTGTCGGCCATAACTGAATTAAACTGCTTACTAGCAGCAACATTATCGCCATTTTTTACATCATTAATTAAATTTTCAATACTCATTTATTTTTATCCTTCGTTATATATTTATAATAATTTAAATGTCAAGGTCATCTTCATCTTCAATATCGCCTGATGCTTTTTCAGCAGCGATTTGTTTTTGAATTTCGGCGATCTCGTCATCTGTTTGTCGTAAGATGTTCTTACGAATCCATTCATTGGACACATATTTTCCAACATATTCATCCATTTGAGCTAACATCTCAAAACGTTCTCTTGTTATCTCAGATTCTTTTAACTCACTAAAGTAATTATCTTCAATAAAGTCAAAGTATATATCTTCCTTCCACTTTAGCCAATCTTCTTTAGTTATAACACCTTTAAGTAATAATTGAGTTTTTAGTAGCTGTAAAAATAGATCGCTAAACCTTTTTCTCAACCTATCCAAAAACTTCTTAAACTTAACTTCGTCTCTAGAGATCTCAGTAGATCTACCTAGATTAAATCCAGACTCTTGCTCTAAACGATTAGCTGGAACGTTGAGCGACTTGTACAATTTCTTTTGGAAATAGATGATATCGTCGATTTGTCCGAGGTTTTCCCCTCCAGGCAATGTTGAAATTTCCGTACCTCTACCACCTTCTCTACGCGGTAAGAAGAAGTCTTCCAACATCGACATGTGCTTACGATCATCTTTAATGTCTCCAGTAGCTGCGTCGTAGACCAATTTATTTCTGTATTGGCCCATAATATTCTTTAAGTACTCTTCGGCCTTACCCTTAGGTAAGTTACCAACATCAATATAAAAGATTCTTCTTTCTGGCGCTCTACTAATTCTATAGATTACCAAAGAGTCTTCCATCATTCTTAATTGGTTAACCGGCTTAATCGCTTTATGTAAAAACGATAAAATTCTTTTGCGAGTTGGATCTAGCATTCCTGATGTGCAATATGCAATCGAGTCAGGATGTATTTTTAAAGCTTCGCTAGTACCTTTCATCCCGCCATCTTGAAATAAGAAGTACTCTTCTGACTTCTTAATTATATTGGCCCCAGTCCTTGGATCTTTTTCTTCTTCGATCTCTTTAATTTTTCTTAATTTTGTTGGGTCAATATATCGTAATTCTTGAATACCCTTTTTAGGGTTATTGTTGTCGATAATAATATGATATGGTAACCTACCATCTACATACCATTTTCTAAAAATGTCGTGCGAATAGCTATTGAATTTAAGAAGCGAGATTATATTCTCAAACTCTTCTTTCATAACTTTCTTCACCTTATCAGATGCTTCCATTTCGTCCATAACAATTTCAATAGGCGCTGATTTATTGTCACCTACAATTGCTTCATTTATAATGTCTTCTACGGCTGCATCGCATTCTGGATGTGAAGCAATATCTCTATATTTGTATATAAGATCTACTTCAGTTTTTGCAGTATCACCGTCAATATCAACATACTGGCCAAAGTGACCACCACTGTTGATAACGCCAACACCGTCTTCGTCTGTGTTTGGAACAAAGGAAGGAAGCTCTGGAAGCTTTTGCCCCTTTCTATTGATCTCAAAACCAAAAAGTTCTGCCATTTTCTATTTACCTCAATATTATCGGAGGGGAGATTAACTCCCCTCGTTTAATATTATTTATACAGCTTTTAAGAAGTAGTTCCAGACTCCCAATATTGTACTTGTAGCTCAACTGTAAATTCTTCAATCTGGTTTTCATTATCGTATGAAAGTTCGATTGTAGAAAGATTAGTTGGGAAACAACCACGCATATCGTAAGTCTTAGTTACTTCGCCTTGCTTGTTTAACTGCTCAACAATAATGTCAGCCATGTATTCCGTAGGATTACTTTGACCTGTGTTATTGTTGTGTTCGCTAATACCATTCATCCATCTTTCGAATGAGTTTCTTACTTCAAAACCAGTATCATTAATCACTGTTAATGTTACAGGTTCAAAAGTTCTGTCACCAGCTAGTTGTAGTTGTCTGCCTCTGAATAATACAGGGACAGGAGCCACGACTGATGAAGGAAACTGAGCACCCTTAATCATGAAGGAAGATAGTTCAACGTCACCTTGAGCATAAGCAGGGAAGTTACATGTTACTTTGAACATGTTAGAACGTGCACCACCGCCTACTAGCTTAGATTTAAAATCGTCTACGCCTAAAATTGCCATTATTCTTCTCCTAATTAACTACCGGCGACTTCTGAGAAATCGACTCCGGTTCTTGTTGCAATAAAGTTAAGTGAGATGAAGTTAATAGACCTTGAAGGCTTGATAAAGATATCAGCAACAAATCTATTAGCATCAATTACTTGACCTGTGTTGTTTGTAGTATCACATACGACTCTAAAGTCAGTAACACCACGTCTTCCTTTTACATCTCTTAAGAATGGCTCAAGAAGATTTCTAAATTGAGCTCTAGTAAACTCATCGTTAAATTCGAAGAGTTGTCCCTTAGCTGCAGTAGATACTGCTTTTTCAATTACAATGAATAATCTTCTTACGTTGATTCTATCAAATGCACTTGGCTTGCTCAATAATGTTTTGTCTCCAAATAACATAGTACCTTGTCCAGGGAAAGAAACGAGAGGATTAACTCTTGCTTTATAAAGCATGTCTCTATCAGCTTTCTTAGGATTATATGCTAATTTAGTAACACCAAATAGTTGACCTCTTGTTGTTCCTGCAGGTGAGAACCATGCATCAGCAACATTGTCTGTATTCGCACAAAGACCAGCACAAAGACCAGAAGCTCCCAACCATCTATATACGTCGTTATATTTATCATAAACGTATACAGCTCCGGAATCTGTTGAAGCGTAAGAAGTAGAGGCTAATGTGTCAGCCCAGGCTTTTACGTCAGCAGCAGGAGTCGCTGATCCAACTGAATCTTCGATTGGAGGCGATACAAAAGCCATACAATCTTTTCTTGTGTTACATATTGAAATAAGTTTATCTGCGATATCCTTTGCGCCGTTAGCGTCTGGATATGCAAACAGTAAGTTTACATCGACTGTTTCAGCATCTGCTAAAAGGTCTAATGCAGTACCGAGCTCTCCGTGAGTTGGCTCGTTATCGTCAGTTCCACCGGCCATAGTTGCAGTGATTACTGCTGTTCCAGTAACATAAGCTGTTGCTGATGATTGACTAGCGAATGATTCGCCAGCGTCAGTTAGCGCACCATTATGACCTGACCACCAAACATATCTAGAAGTTCTGTTAATTACTTCTTTGTAGTAGTTTGAAGTTCCGTCCGCTTTTTGTGCGTCTGAAGCCTGTGAAACGAATTGGAATACTTCTAAAACGGTGTTAGCCGTTCCGGTCCATGCTCCTGTTTTGTCGATAACGGCGATGTGTAATTCGTCGTTTGAATGTCCACCAACTGCAGCAGAATCTGATGTTCCTGGAACACCATCAAACTCACCTGCGTGAGCAAAAGCTCCAAATGCTGTAGCGTTAGCTGGACATACTTGTACTTCGATTGCATTACCCAGTACTCCTGGATATTTTGCAATAAAGGTTCCGTCATGTGACAAAGAATCGTAATGATCTTCGTTCTTGACTAATTTTGCAGTTCCGTCGGTCGCGTTTAGGTGACCTGAAGCTGCTCGTACTACTTTTAAAGCGTTACCATATTTTAAAAATGATGCTGCTGTTAAAAAGTATTTTGCTGTATTGTCATCCGGTGTTCCGAAGATACTAGCTAGTTCTGTTTCTGAACCAACCGTTCTAACTTCTTCAACTGGACCCCAATTAAAAGCTCCTGCGAATCCACCAATACTGGTTGAGACTGCAGGTATTACGCCCGATGCGTCAATTTCATTGACTTGGACGCCTGGTGATACTTGAAATGCCATTTTTTTGTCCTCTCAATTTGAGTTATTAATAAGTTTTCATAATACGGTTATGTTCAATCAGTATTATTTATATAAATAAAGTTTTAAAGGTGTTCGACCTCAAACCACACATTACCTTCTCCATCGCCTGTTCCCTCAGTAACGCCTTTACGTCCATCATTAATAATTCCAAACGGCAATAAATCATCATGTATTGCCTGTAATTGTTCTTTATATAACATGTTTTTCATGTCAATATTTGTTATTCCCTGAAATATATCTGTTGTAGTAAACCACGAAAACAAGACTAAATTCATAACTAAATCGTCATGATTAGGTGCTTGTGCTTCAAAAGAATTACCTCTAGCAACAAATGTACACATCTCTTCAATTGTATTAGCATCTACAATATGAAGCTTTTTTTGTCCTATAAGATCTTTAAAAGTAGAACATCCAATCCTTTTAACACGTCTTGTCATTGTAGCACCAATCGCATTAGCCTTTACCTGCGATTCCACAAACATGTTTTCGTATTCTAGATCATAATACAATCCGTTACATACAACTGCACCTTGATCGTTTGATTCCACAATAATGTAAGCTTCGTTATACAGCCTAGCATACTTATAACACATATCAGGCAACAGCATTGGAGATATATTGTTGTCTCTAAACACACAAACCTGTTTAAATGGGTTTACTGATGTATCAATAACAGTAAATGTACTATAATCTTGTCCACGTCCCTTTGAAACGTCGACGGTCATAACATACTGGTGATCCTCTATTGCTTTCTCATAGATATATAGATTTTCGTTCCATGTCATAGGCCTTTGAGATTTTTGTGCTAAAAGATCACTTGCATCTACTAATGTGTTACCACGACCATGGAAATTATTACCAAATTCTTGATCAAACTGTAACTCTGAAGTATTTGATATCGTCTCTGCTTTCCATGCGTCGTCTCTTCCAGGTACATCCCACCAATCTACTCTAAAAGCTTTATATTCGTTAGTGTATGTGGTAGCACCTTCCCATATTCTGTGAAATACATTACCAATACCATTAGCCGTTGACGTAATAATCACTTTAGTGTCTTTACCAGAAGATACTACCGGATATGTCGATGTATAGAATTGAGCATCGTTTTCCACAAACGCAAACTCATCTAGGAACAATAAGTTAATAGACAAACCACGAATAGAACTACCAGAAGTAGCTGACGCAATAATCTTAGAATTATTACTAAATTCAATTGAGCCTTTATTTAATGCTTTACATCCAGGTTGTAAGAAGAATGGTAGATTCTCTAACATAAGAGTAATACGAGCCAGCATCTCTCTTGCAGTAGCTCCTTTGTTTGCCAATATCGCAATTGTTTTTTCTGGATGAAAACACGCATACCATAAAAGATACGCCACTGCAGAAATGGATTTACCAGACTGTCTACAAGCTAAAACCACCGAAAAACGATTATCATTAAAATGATTAAACATATTTTTCTGATATGGGTACAAATTAAACGGAACTAAACCATCATCTAAAGATATAACCTTTAAATAATTAATAGCGAAATAACCAGGATCCATCATACATTGTCTGTATTCCTTGATCTCCTCTTCACTAAATTGGCTTTCTACTCCATCCTTTTTTACATTAGGATTTCCTAGATAACCTTCATGTTCATTCTTCGGGCGTGGCATCTATAATCTTCTTGTCTTTCTGCTCTTTGTCGTGTTTCGCAAAGAGCCTTTGCAAATCTGTTGTACTTCCTACAAATAAATTATTGTTTGTTACTTCTTTCTTACCTTTATTTTCGTCGTTAAGGTCTCTATTACTTTTCTGTAGATCCATAAGCTTATCAGTTACGTCACCGATATCTTTAATTGCTTTAGATAATACTTCAAAAGCCCTAGGATGTTCTGATTCTCTTGCAAGTTCCGCAAGTACGTCAAGAGACCTCACTCCAGTTTCAATGAGATCTTTGTATGTTTTTCTAGAAAATTCATAATCATCTTTGACCTCTTTCTGTGTAGTGGTCAATTCAGTTTTTTTGACTTTTTTCTCAGGCAAGTTCTTATTCAGGCTTTCCTGCATTTTTTCTAATTTATCCATAATGTACCTATGTTATACTTACAGTAACAGTATAGTTATCATCCTCATCTGCGCTAGTAGGCGAAATAGTAAAATCCATATTCTCTAATATATTTGCACCACCAGGGTCAGCATTAAAATCTAAGTTAATTTCTTTAATAACGCCTTGATCTGCGGTAGGTCCAAAGTACTTCATCTTCATAACAAAGTCAAATTGGTATATTAATGCTCTACGAGTTTGAAAATCACCCTCGTAATCATCTTGTATAGTAACAGCGTTTAATATAATAGGAACATCTTGCTTATAGTCAAACCCAGATACTGGGTTAATTGTTACTGTATATTCAGGTTGAAAATATGGAAGAATTTGCTCCATAATTTGTAAACCATCATCTTGATTTTTGGCCATGGCAAATAGTGACATATTAATATTATATGCTACGGCCTGTTTAATTGTTTTCTTTTTAGTAGAATCAGTTGCATGATTTTCTACTATTTGATTTCTTTTGGCTAACTTCTGAGTGGAATCAATATCCATGGAAGTTATTTCAAATCCCATTCTAGGCAACTTAATAGCCATTGTGGCATCTTGACCCGTTATAGAATCTAGCCTAGACAAAAACTTTTGCTTAGGTCCATATGCTAATGGCACTTTAATCTGATTTAATACATTACCGGAACCGTCTTGTCTAATAACGCTAATGTTATTAAATATAGTACCAAATAAAGCTACTGCTTTTCGTGTTGTTGCATGGTAAAAGTGATTTCCAAACATTAGTATGTCTCCGACGCGTCGCCAAACGGATTAGTTTCAGTAAAGTCCAAGAATCCATCAGCTTCTACTTCAAATGCATAGTTTTCAGCCTGATCGTCACTAGGGAATACTTCGGCATCTGCGACATTATTGATGTCTGTAATATAGCAGGTGTTTGTAGATTCTGATCCTAGCAAACCAACTGTTGGCGATACAAAAAAGTCTTTTGCGTCAGTACTTCCGGTCACCCCGATATTTGATACCGATATAGTAGCAGCAATATTAGAGGTTTTAGTAAGAGTCTGGATTTCGCCATATACACTTACTGCCGGATTTGTGCTAATAACCTGAGTTACAGTTTCGCCTTGTTTAAAGTGATTTCCACCAGCTACTATTACTGTCATACCAACCTGATATGATTGTTGACCTTGAACAACATCAATAGCATCAACACCAGTTTCAAAGTCTTCTTCATTATATTCAAATAAGCTACACTGCATTTTATATACAGGTAAGTTAGATAATTGATAAAATGGTTGTTCATCTTCGACAAAAGAAATTTCAAAGAAGGAGTTTGACATTGGTAGAAATATTAAATCACCCTCTTGAGGCTTATTCGTATCTACTACGTTGTTCCATATACCTACTAGATTTTGCCACTGCCTCCTAGAAATTACGAATGTCGCTTCATCTCTAATTTCAAGGCCAAATTTCTGATACAGATCACCCGCACCTTCAAATCCATCGGTGTTTTCAATATAAGCTTCTATGAGATAAGCATCGTCAAACTTAGATGCCCTATCTTCGCCTAGT
>Ga0206131_10004299_pt1 | contig 15708 bp, 19 predicted proteins | sample Helgoland_Spring_FD_148636 | JGI IMG/M metagenome (GOLD analysis project Ga0206131, IMG submission 148636) | Pelagic subsurface seawater microbial communities from Kabeltonne, Helgoland, North Sea - Helgoland_Spring_Bloom_20160517_1 | ecosystem: Environmental > Aquatic > Marine > Epipelagic ...
TAAATCAACAAAGCAGATTGTCCGGACTTCGGAACCTCGCCGCCGACGGATCGACCGGTGGGCTGACAAATATCGCGATCGGAATGCCGCCATTTAGCGTGGTCGTTTACAGCCTCGGCCGCTATCGGCGCGGTTCTCCCGCGAACGACCGTTTTCTGGACATTGGCGTGTGAAGAGCCTTGCCCGCGCGTCTATTTCACTTCGCTCCCGATCGCCCCTTGAGCGCAAAGGTCCATATCGCGGCCGGAGACCCTCGCGACGGGACGGCGACGAACAGGGCGGCAAGCTCAGGCACGAATAATCCCGTGCGGGCACCGCTCGCGGTCTCGACCCGAACGGCCTTGCCTGCCGACACAACCTCAACATGACCCGCACCGCACACCACGAGAATGTCGTCACCGGCGAAGAACAGGTCGTCGGCATCTCCGCATGTCGAGCGGGTGGAGAGTGGTTGACCGGTCGCGGCATTGATGATCGCCAGCTTGGCGGGCAGGCGATAAGCGACGGCGAACGACTTCCCGGATGAAGCTACCGCCATAGGGAAGTTGAGCCGATTCAGGCCGGTTGACCGCGACGACAAGACGCGGCCCTGGTCGATGTCGGCGGATATGATCGAGCCTCGATCCGGGACGTTCACGAATACGCGCGAGCCGATCAGCCGGAAGCCCTCCGGGTGGCCTGGAAGCGCAAGGCGCGCGAGAACCTGATGCGTTGAGGGATCAATGGTAGCGAGCCCGCCCGATCCATAGCCGACGATCAAGTGCCCGTTGCGCTGGTCGATCCTGATGTTGTCGGCGTCGTCGCCAAGCTCGATCCGGGCGACCTCGTGACGGTCGGCATCGGCGTAGAATCGGACGGAACCGTCACCGCACGCGACAACGATCTCTCGCTGCTTCGGAAGGTAGGCGACGCCTTGCGGCTCGTGCAGGCCGGCAATACGCCCTAACACCCGACCGGCCCCGAGATCGATTTCTTCTACCGAGCCGTTGCCATATTCGGCGACGTAAAGCCTGCGACGTTCAAGATCGACCGCCAAGTGGTCGATGCGCCCCTTCACACCGGGGAGATCGATCACCCTCTGCAATACCAGAGGCGATCGCGGATCGGTGGGTTGCACTGTCGCCGGCGCGGCGCACGCGGGAGTCGCCAGCGCCGCTCCAAGCGCGAGCAAGGCGCGTGCGACACTCACGGCTTCTGGATATTCATCCCGTCGAGGGCGGTGCGAAGCCCACGCGCGAGCTTCTTCGCGTCCTGGTTCGACCAGAAGTGCATGAAAAACAGCCGGGGCTCGTCGTCGAGCATGTGGTTGTGAAGTGCGGTTACGTCGATCCCATCGGCTCGCAAGGCGCGCATCACCGGATCGACTTCCTTCGCAGTCATGACGAAATCGCCGGTGATCGCCGCTTTGCCCCCGCCAGTCGGCTGGAAGTTGATCGCGGTCGCCGTGCCCATCGACGCCGGTGCCGGCATTCCGCCCGCCATAGGCTTATCGTCGCGAGGATAGCTGAACTGATAGACGCCGCCGTTGGCCTTGCCCTTCGCCCCCATGAGACGGTCTAGCGCGGCCGTGTCGAGATCGAGTGCCGGGCTCGATCCCGCGCCAACCGAAGGCGGCTGCGAGTCACGCGAGGGTGAAGCGAGTGGTGTCTGACTTACCGCTAAGGCGGCGTGAAGCGCCTGCGCGAGCTTCACCGGATCGCCATGCGCGCCGATATGCATATACATCGTTGCGGGCGCCGAACGCAGAAGATGGTTGTGGATCGCGGTGATCGTGAAGCCGCTGGCGAGCAGCCGGCTCATCACCGGGTTTATCTCCTCTTGGGTGAGCACAAGGTCGCCCATGACCATCACCTCGTCGCCTATCGGCTGGAACGCCGCCCATGAACCGAGCGCAAGGGCGGGCTTGATTGCCACCCCGTCCAGCGTGACGTGCAAGTCGGACCGGGGGAAACCGTAGCGATGCACGCCCCCGGCCTGCTCGGTGCCCGGTCGGCCCATCGCCTGATCGACCTTCGCCCAATCGGGGGCGGCCCACGCGGGGGCCGCAACCGTCAAGGAGAGAAGGCCCGCGATCATCGTCCGTTTCAGCATGTCACCTTATCCCTATTACTGCTCGCGCATCCGGCACGGAAAATGCTCGCGAAGTGCAAGTGTTACACCTGCCAGGCGCGGGAGGCTCCCAACCTGACGATTGCTCGGCACCCACGCCATGAAGATGCGGCTGAGCTGTCCCTTGTTGTAGCCGCCCCCGCAAATACCGTTCGCGTTACCGCCCTTGCCGAACGCTGCCAGCGTGTCGGCGGCACCCTCGATGTAGGAATCGCAGCGACCATTCACCCGGCCACCCTCGGCTTGGCAGCTCTTGTAGAACTGCGCGACCGTCTCGCCAACCTGCGCGCGCGCCGGAGCACTCACGCCGATCACGGCCAAAGCTGTCAGCATTCCCGCAGCTATTCGTCTGGACACTCCGGCTCCTCATTTTTTCTTGTCGGCTTTGGCAGGACTTACGCTGCCCTAAGATTTGGTGCAACTGTTACCAAAGGCCTTAGAACTTGATACATCTGTATGTCTGAACCTGCTCCGCCCCCGTGGCTGCTGCTGATCCCGCAGCTCCCTGCCAAGCCCGCCTATCTTCGGGTGAAGGTCTGGCGTCGCTTGCAGGCGATCGGCGCGGCCCCGCTCAAGAACGCCGTCCATGCGCTCCCCTTGCGCGACGACACGCGCGCGCTGTTCGGGGAGCTACAAGCGGAAATCACGGCCGGCGGCGGCGAGGCGCTGATCCTGGAAGCACGACTTGCGGCGGGAATGACGGATGCTGAATTGCGCGCCGCTTTCGATGCGGCACGTGACGCCGACTACGAAGAGGTGGCGCGTGAAGCTCGCGCTCTGATCGAGGCCGGAGAGGTGGCCATTGTTGATGCGCGGCGACTACGGAAGCGGCTAGAGGAAATCGCCGCGATCGACTTCTTCGGCGCGCATGGGCACCAAGCCGCTCTGTCGGCCATCACCGACGCGGACCACCGCGCGCACGAGCACCCGGACGTGCGCGGGCACGGCTCGCCGGACCTCGCGCCCGCCGAGTTAAAGGGACGCGTTTGGGTCACGCGGTGCCACATTCATGTCGATCGCATCGCCTCGGCCTGGCTCATCCGCCGGTTCATCGACCCGCAAGCGACGTTCCGGTTCGTCGAGGGCAAGGGCTATGCCCCCGCTCCGGGCGAGCTGCGCTTCGACATGGCGGATGCGGAGTTTACCCACGAAGGCGACCGCTGCTCGTTCGAGACGCTGGTGCTGCGCACCGGCCTTGAATCTGACCCGGCGCTCGGCGCGCTCGGTGAAATCGTCCACGATCTCGACATAGGCGATGGCAAGTTCGCCCGGCCGGAAGCGGCCGGTGTCGGCGCTCTCATCGCGGGTATCTGCGCCGCGACCGATGATGACGAGGACCGGCTGGCGCGCGGCTCGGCCGCGCTCGACGGGCTCTACGCCCATTTCTCAAAACGACGCAGGGATTGAGCATGGACGCAAGCGCGATGCCTCACCCCACCGCGTCATCGCCGCGCGAACATGGCATCCCGTTCGGCGAAGCGGTGCGGGTATGGGCCAAAATCGCAGCGCTGAGCTTCGGCGGTCCTGCCGGACAAATCGCGGTGATGCACCGCATCCTTGTCGAGGAAAAACGCTGGATCGGCGAAGCGCGGTTCCTGCACGCGCTCAACTACTGCATGTTGCTTCCCGGCCCCGAAGCGCAGCAGCTCGCCATCTACATCGGCTGGCTGCTCCATCGGACCAAGGGCGGGCTGATCGCCGGCGTCCTGTTCGTCCTGCCGGGCTTTCTGGCAATCATGGCGCTAAGCTGGGTGTACGCACTGCTCGGCAACGTGCGGGTGGTCGAAGGGCTGTTCTTCGGGCTGAAAGCGGCGGTTCTTGCGGTCGTGCTGCAAGCCGTGGTGCGGATCGGCTCGCGTGCGCTCAAGAACAACGTCATGCGCGGACTCGCCGCTGTAGCGTTCGTGGCGCTCTTTCTGTTTTCCGTGCCTTTCCCGCTGGTCATCCTCGCCGCCGGGTTCGTCGGCTATGCCGGGGGACGTGCGAGACACCCCGCGTTTTTGGGCGGAAGCGGGCACGGCTCGGCGGGTGGCAAGCCAGTCCCCGATGCCGAAACCGCCTTGGGCGAACATATCCCTGAACACGCGCGCCCGAACCTGCGCTGGTCGCTGCGCATCAGCGGCGTCCTGCTCGCCTTGTGGATCACGCCAGTCCTTGCCTTGGTCGCTGCGCTCGGCCCTCATAACGTGTTCAGCGAAATCGCGCTGTTTTTCAGCAAGATGGCCGTCGTCACCTTCGGGGGTGCCTACGCCGTGCTCGCCTATGTGGCTCAGCAGGGCGTCGAGCATTACGGCTGGCTCCGTCCCGGCGAAATGCTCGACGGGCTCGGCATGGCCGAAACGACGCCGGGGCCGCTCATCATGGTGACGCAGTTCGTCGGCTTCATGGGCGCATTCCGTCAAGCGACAGGGCTGCCGCCGCTTGTCGCCGCGACGCTTGGTGGCGTGCTCACGACGTGGGTGACGTTCGTGCCCTGCTTCCTGTGGATTTTCGCCGGTGCGCCGTTCGTCGAACGGCTGCGTAGCAACGTCGCGCTATCGGCGGCTCTGGCTGCGATCAGCGCGGCCGTGGTCGGGGTTATCCTCAACTTGGCTGTCTGGTTCGCCCTCCACTCGCTCTTCGCGCGGGTGGCGAAGGTGCCGTTCGCCAACGGGACGCTCGATGTGCCGGTGCTCGCCAGCCTCAACCCGGCCGCCCTGCTTCTCACCATCGGAGCGGTAATCGCGATGTTTCGGTTCAAGGTGGGCGTGCTGCCGGTGCTTGGTGCCTCGGCTGCGGCAGGCGTGGCATTGCGGCTGTCGGGCCTTGCCTAAGTGTTGCTCCTGGCGTGATGCCATTGTGTCACAACCCAACGGGTTGTGAACTGCTATGGTGCGGGCGCAACCCTGATCGTGCATCGCACCGGGTCGCGCGCTCGGGCCGCTGCCTTGCTGCACCCCTCGATCACTTCGCGGTTGGCCGTCACGATCCTGTCGGCCCCGACGATCGCGCGAAACGCGGCCGGGCTGGCGCTCTGCATCATGCGCTGCCCTGCTTCCCAGCGGGGAAGGTCGAGCGTCCGCGCCGCCATGCGCTCGGGCCATTGCCAGCTTGCCGGCGCGATCTCGCGCGCGACCAAGCCCGGCAGGATCGCCCATGCGAAGATGCCGGCCGCTACCCCGCCCAGCCCGAACCATAGCTGCCGGTTCTTCTGGTCGGCCCGCGTCCATGCGGACCCGGCGACGGCGCGAAGCTCGGCCATGACGCGAGCCTTGTCCTCGCCCGCCTTGGCAAGCGCCGCCTGGTCCTCGCGCCGCGCGGCGTTCCCGGCTGCGGCGATGCGCTGCGCCATCTGCTCGGGCGACATCGCCAGCGCCGGACTCCGGGCGATCACGTCGTTGATGACCGCGATACGGTCGGCCGTGGCGTCCAGGCCCTGCTGCATCCGGCCCAATGTCTCGGTATAATCGGGCACGTCGATCGCGCCGCGCTCGGCCGTCAGTCCCTCGATCGCCCGCCGCAACAGCGTTACCTCGGCCCGGACCTCCGCTAAAGCCTCGGCCGCCGCGTCGCTGCCGTCATACTCCGCCTCGTCCGTCATCCTCTCTCCTACCGGCTCATGCCACGGTCGCGGTCACGCCCGATGCTGACCGACTGCGCCAATTCCTGCCCGATCGACCGGCCCCGCTCCATGCTCAACGCCAGCTCGGGGGCGCGTCGCTGCAACACGGATTCAAGCTGCGGGTCGCGGTGCAACCCGCCCGCGATGCCCTCCATGCGCTTGCCGAGCCGTTCCGCGCCCGCATGGTCGCCCGCACGCTCCATGCTGGCGCGCGCTTCCTTCATGCCCTGCCACTGCTCCACGAACCGGCCTGCGCGCTTCTCCGGGTCGATGCGGACCTGGCGCTCCGCCTCCATCGCCTTCGCCGCGCCGCCGGTGTTCCCCTCGGCCGCGTCCCGCGCGAGCCGGAGGTCACGCTCGATCGCGCTAGCAAGGTCGCGCGCGCCATGCGGCCGCACCTGGTCGAGCGCGTCGCCGGCCTTCGCCAGCGCCTGTTCCTGGTGCGCCAGCACCGGCAACCCCTTGTCCTTCATCCGGCCTATATCGGCTGCGGCGCGCCCATAGCGTTCAATCGCGCGGGCCTGCGAGGGTGCCATTGGCCGATCGGTCACACCACGCTCCGGCGACGTCGCTTTCTCGGTTACTGGTTTCGGCCGGAACCCCGCGAACATACCCCGCGCCTTGTCGCGAACCTTCTCCACGACCTGGCGCGCGAGTTCCGGGAACCGGATCTCGCGCCGATCGGCGAACGCCCGCGCCTGATCCTGCTCGGGCCGGGCGTAGTCGCCCGCCATGTCTTTCGACCGCTCGCGCGACAGGGTGCGAACGAGCTGGCGCTGATCGGCGAAGTCGTCGCGCCCGTAGTGAAGCTGCGCGCTATCGCGGTGCCGGGTCATGCCGACATAGGTGCTGTGGCGGTCCATGCCGGGAGTGGCGAGAACATGGGCGCGATCGACCGTCACGCCCTGCGACTTGTGGAACGTCGCCGCGTAGCCGTGATCGACCGCCGCATAGTCCTTAGTGTCGAACGCCACGCTGCGCCCGCTGTCGAGCCGGACGTTCATGCGGTGGGGCGTCACGCCCTCGATAGTGCCAAGCGTTCCGTTCTTCACGCCTAGCGACCGCTCGTTCCGCAGGAACATCAAGCGGTCGCCCGCCGCGAACGCCCGCTCGCCACGGTCCGCCTTCACCGTCACGTCCTCGCCAAGCTCGCCGGTGGCGCGCACCCGCTCGCGCGCTTCCCCATTCAGCTCTCGGACCTCGGCGTTGGTGTGCGTGAAGATGATCTGTGACTTGCCCGGCTCGGCATGGCGCTTGCCATCCCAATCATCGACCAGCCCCGCCCGCGCGTCCTGGCGGGTGGCGTGCTCATGCACCATGCCGTGTGCGTCATAGGCTCGGATCGCCTCGCCGGTCCTGCCGGTCGCGAGCTGGCGCGTGGCCTCCTTCTGCCAGTCTTGGCGCTGCCGGCGTATCTCGGTGATCTCGGCCGCGCCGTGGCGCTCGGTGACGCTGCGGAACGCCGCACCCGCCTCGATCGCCTGCAACTGCTCGGGGTCGCCTACCATCACGACCTTGGCCCCGGCGTCGCGCGCCTGGCTCAACACCCGCTCCATCTGGCGCGAGCCGATCATGCCGGCTTCGTCCACGACCAGCACGTCACGCGGGCTTAGCTGCTCGCGCCCCTGCCCCCATGCGTGTTCCAGGCTGGCGATGGTGCGGGACTGGATGCCCGACCCGCCCTCAAGGTTCTCGGCCGCGATGCCCGACAGCGCCGCGCCGCGAACCTGGTAGCCCTCCCGCTCCCACGCCTCGCGCGCGACGCCAAGCATCGCCGATTTGCCCGAACCGGCATAGCCGACGACGGACGCCAGCCCCGCGCTGCCGGTCACATGATCGAAGGCGTCGCGCTGCTCGCCGGACAGAACAAGACCCCTGGCGCTGGCCGCGCCTATCGCCGCGTCACGGGTAGCCCCGGCGACTCCGTGCTCGCCCCGGCTCGCCAGCTCGTCGCCGGCACGCTCAAGCCGGTTCTCCACCGCGATCATATCGCGGCTGGTGAACCGCTCCTGGTCGCGGCCGTCCTTTCCCAATGCGACCAGCTCGGGCGACGCGCGCACCGCCCCCATCACCTGGTCGAACTGATCCTTGCCGTCGCTGTGCCGGAACGCGAACGTCGCAAGATCGCGGGTGGTGAATGTGGCCTGCTGCCGGGTTATCGCGTCCAGCGCCACGCTAGGGTTGGCGATGATCCGATCGCCGTTGTCGCGGGCGATGCGGGCATGATCCTCGATCCGTTCCGCCTCAAGCCCCTGCTCCGGCCTGCGCGATGCGGCCGGGCCGATCTTGTGCTGCGGCTCCAGCTCGATCCCCTGCGCCTCATAGGAACGATGGTCGATCCGGCCCTCAAGCCCAAGCTCCGCCATGCGTTCGTTGACGTGCGCGCTCCACGCCTCGCGCCAGTCCTTCAACAGCTCGGTGCTGTTCCAGTCGCGGTTCTTCTTTCCGAACCCATCAGGCCCCACGTCGCGCATCGCCAGCATGACATGCGCGTGCGGCTTCGGTGTGCCGTCCTTCGCCTTGTCCCAATGCACGTTCAGGTCAGCGACCATCCCGCGATCGACAAACTGCGACTTCACGAAATCCTTCGCCAGCGCGACGCCCTGCTTCTCGTTCATCTCGCGCGGAATCGAGAACTCCACATCGCGGGCAAGCTGCGCGTCCTTGCGCTTCTCCCCCGCCTCAACCTCGTTCCACAAGGTCGCGCGATCGTTTAAACGCTCCGGCACGCCCTGCGGCAACATCACCTCGGAGTGGATCACGCCCGCCTTGTTGCTGAAGTCGTGGTTGCGATTGAACCGGTTATCATGCAGCTCGGACGCGGAACGATAGGCGGCGCTCGCGACGGCGCTTGACCCGTTCGCGCGGCTCACGACTTTGGCGGAGAAGTGGTAGATCGCCATGACGCCCTGCTTATTGCACTTCTGAGGGCACGTCGGCAACGACGTATAAGCGCGCACTCACAACTCGCTGCGCTCCTCATGATTGACTTGGTGCTGGTTCGTGGCCGTTCCAGCTTTACCCCTATGCCGGGTGCGCTAAGGTGCTGCTAGTCGATGCGCGGAAAGGGTGAAGGCGATGCGGAAGGTTCGCGATTACGATGCCGAGCTGAAGGCGCTGGGCGACAAGGCACGCTCACTCAAGGCGAAGCGGGTCGAACAGCTCGGCCAGCTCGTCGCCGCCACGGGGGCCGATGCGCTCGATGCTGAAACCCTCGCTGGCGTGCTGCTCGATGCGATCGGATCGAAAGATGCGAGCGCAAGGGAGGCGTGGCGCGCAAAGGGCGCTGCCTTCTTTCAGGGGCGCGGGAAGAAAGGTGGCGGCGATGCTGGCGGTATCGGATCGGGCGCTCAAGCTGAACCGGGCGGCGACGCTACGGGCGGAAGCGGCGCAACGGCGAACTGATAACAGGGCCTGGGTCGTGCAACGCCGCGAACGCACCCGTCACCTGATCGAGCTGGGCGGCCTCGTCAACAAAGCCGGTCTGGTCGAGCTGACCGACGACGATCGCGCCACGCTCTACGGCGCGCTGCTCGATCTCGCCGGACGCGCGCGGGGTGATGATGCCGGCGACGCGCTGGCGTTGTGGAAGCGACGCGGCAAGCGCGCGTTCGAGGCGGAAGCAGAAACGACGGAGGCGAGCTGATGGTGGATTTCGATATCGAGGCGATCCGGGCGCAAGTCCGCGCTATGGATTTCGTGCGCGGCACGCCCGCCGAAGTTGCCGAGTGGCGTATGGCTAACGAGGATTCGCGCCACAACCTCGTCATCGAGGACATGATCCCGACGCAGAACGAGGATGCGTTCTTCGAGATGATGCTGGTCGAGGGCGTGCCGCCCGAACTCACCACGCAAATCCTGCTCCGGCTGCTCGATGCTCCCAACGCCGATCGGTCCCTGCCGATCACGCCCGTGATCGCGGCGGGCGCGGAAAGCCGGTAGCATGGGCCTCGCGCGCGCTACCCGTAATCTCGCCCGCACCGCCCGCGCCAACCCGATGTGGGCGCTGCTCGGCATCCTGCTCGCCCCCTTCCGGTTCGTCCGCCACGTCTTCGTGGCGGGGGTGTTCGCGGTCGCGCTGTTCCTCGGGCTGTTCGCCCTGCTGCTGCTGTCGATCTGGGTTTTCGACCTCGACAAGAACGGCGTGGTCGCCCTGATCGGCATGATTGCCGCCGTGGTGCTGGTCACGGCCTGTCGTTCGGCCAGCAGCATACCGGCCGCGCCCTGCTCACCCCGGATGAAGTCCGTACGCTGCGCCCCGATCGCCAGCTCCTGTTCCTCGCCGGGCAGCGGCCGATCGTCGCCGCCAAGCTGCGCTACTATGCCGATCGCGAGTTCGCCGGGCGGTTCGATCCGGCGTGAACGGTCTGCGAAAGCACGAACAGCACAATGAAGCCGGGAAGCGACTGGCCGATTTAAGCCCCGCTGGCGACAGTCGCCGCGCTAGGCACCCTAAACCACCCGAAAGCCTCTCTCCTGCCCTCACGGCGCGCCTGGAGGGTCGTAGCGGGTGATTCCGTTGCCACCTCGTCCATCTTCTTCCCGCTTAGCCTGCGGCGCTTGCGCCGCCCTTGTGACGCCGAAGGCGGCACGCAGCGGAAGCGTATCGGCCGTTAGGCCGATTCCATTGGACCTTTCTTTCCTTGCTCGGTCGCAGTCCGTCGCGTCGTGTTGCGCACTATCGGGGTTTTGGCCCCTGATTTCACCGATCGCTTCGGGTTATCCACAGGCCGGAGTCATTAAGAAGAATCTCCTATGTAATAGGAGGTTTAAGATTCTTACGGAGCGTTTTCTACCTGTACCCTCAAAGGGTTAGCGGTAGTTTCAGGGGCCAAAACCCCGTGATTCGCGGGGCCAAAACCCCGTGATTCGCAGGGGCCATTCCCCCGATAGTTGGAGCATCGCCGCTATCGGGGTTTTGGCCCCTAGCGATTAGTCGGCCGGAAACCCCATCGGGGGGCGCGGAAGGCGCTTGAACTGGAAGCCTGGGTGGTCGGTCGATAGCTGGCACCGCTCTGTGAAGTTAAGAACCTCCTCACCTTCATCGTTTCTCACCATCTCAAGCCAATAGCCGGGTAGCCGCTGCCGCTCGACAGAGCGCCGCAACTCCTTGGCAAAATCGGCTAGTCGCTGGGTGCTACCGCTCTTGTGATGGAGCTGCTTCATAGTGAAGGCCCACCCCCCTGCCTGATGGCCCCCATGCTTCCGCACGACGCGGTAGAGCCAGCGCTCGATGCCGCCGGTCAGCTTGAAATAGGCCCGGTCGATGCCGAGCACGAGGCGGTCGGTCAGCACGCCCTCATAGAGCCAATCGGATATGGTGAACTCGACGCCGGTGGATCGCCCAAGGTCGTCGGTTGGTGCCGAGTAGCGCTCGATCCAGTGAAAGCCCTCGGGACGCTTCTTCTTGCCCTGGCGAATGTTGGTGCGGATCAGGGTGGCGCTCAACCGCTCCAACGCCTCAACGATACGGCGATACTCGTCGCCCCCGGTCGGCCGGTCGATGCCGCGTAGCAGCTCATAGAGCGGAACGTGGAAGTGTGGCGTCGTCGGCTGTCCCGCCGCCTTCGCCGCCCGGAGCTGCGACACCGCCCATATCAGGATATCGCAATCCCAAATGGTCGCGATGCCGATCTCGGCCGGGGCCGTGACGTTAACGGTGACGGTGGTGGTGCCGTTCTGCACCTGGTAGTCGATCGGCTCGCTGCGACGCTGTTTGGAGAGGCTGAAAAACGGCCGCTCCATCATCTCCTGCTCGTCATGCGTCGGTATGTCGCCCGGTAGCGTCACGAACAGGTCGAGCTGGTCGAGCATACTGACCGGCTCGCCTTCTTTCCTTCTGCCCTTCTTAGTCATAAAGGCTCCAGGGTTAGCGGCGCGATCGGCCGCTCGGAACGCTCGCGGCGACCGCCTCCAGCGGCTCCAGCCCGCGCGCCTCCAGCAACCGGTTCCACGCCTCATGCCCCAGCTTTTGCAAGCTAAGCCCCGTATCGAGGCTCAACTGGCGGAGCCGCTTGCGGTCGCGCGGGGTGACTTGCACGTTGATCGGCACGATCGCCGGCGATGCGGCGTCCCGAACGGGCGCGGTTTCGGCCGTCGACGCGGCGATCGGGGCGGCTGGCTCCTCGTCCAGCTCGCCCATAACGTCGGCGAGCGCGCGGCCGGTGCGCTTACTGCTCATGTCGTATCTCCTGAATCCAGCTCCAAACCTGGCGCAGCTCGTCGGCCGCATCGCGCGCCGCCTGGCCGCGCATTTCGGTCACGCCCCTCCCCTCAAGCGAGGCGTCCAGATAGACGGTCCGATCGGACAAGTGGGTCGGGCAAACCGGGACGGGGTAGCGCGACAGCGCGGCGCGCGCAGCGGTCGCGCGCGAGTCGTTCTTCGCCGCGTTGACGATGACTACCGCGCGCTGGTCGAGCCGACGAAGGATCTTCAACGTTTCGCCGACCGCCTCAAGGTCGTCGGGAGACGGCCGCACCGGCACGATCACCAGGTCCGCCACGCGCGCCGCCTCAGCCTCCGGCTCCTCAACGGCGGGGCGCGTGTCGATGAACAGCGCGCCCTCGGGCTTGCGTCGAAGCCGCTTAGCGGCATCGGTTAAGGTAGTGCCGTCCAGGTCGACCAGCTCGGGGCGTTCAAAGGCCGGTTCGATCTGCTCGCGGCGCGTCCACCATTTCGTCGTCGTGCGCTGCGGGTCGCGGTCGATGATAAAGCTAGGCTCCGTCCCGCCCGCTAGAACCGCGAGCTGACGGGCAAGGGTGCTTTTACCCGCCCCGCCCTTCTGGCTAATAAGTGAGTAGATTTGCACCTTCGCCCCTTCTCGCCCTCTTACCTGTGACACTATGAAGGTGATTAGCAGGGAAGGAAAGACCCTTTACACCTTTCTTGCGCGAGCGATCGTTACGCGCCAGCGCTCAGACGGCGGCGCGGCGGCTCGGTCGGAGCGTAGCGGAGATAGAGCGCGGTCCCGCAAGGGACGCGCTCGCTATGCAACTATTCCCTAGCGGTTGGGTTTCTGATATGTCGGCCTATGCCCGTCGTCTATCGCATCGGTGGCCTGCGGGTCGTGATCTGGCCCAACGATCATCGGCCGGCGCATGTCCATGTGAAGGGCGCGGAAGGGGAGGCGGTGTTCAACCTGAACTGTCCCGGTGGTCCGCCCGAACTGCGGGACAGCTACGGTTTCAAGGTGCCGGACGTGAACCGGATCGAGGCGGCGCTGGTCGAGCTGGTGCCGACATTATGCGCGGAATGGAGGACGATACATGGCGATTACTGAGCAAGAGCTGGCGCAAGCCGAAGTGCGCATGGAGGCGATCCGTGCCGCGGGCCATGCCGTGTCCGCCCGCTTTGATCGTCGGCGGTCGCGGGTCGTGGTCGCGCTGAACACTGGAGTCGAGCTGACCTTTCCGACGCAGCTCGCGGAAGGGCTGGCCGATGCGTCGCCCGATAACCTCGCTGAAATCGAAGTCAGCCCGGCGGGGCTGGGGCTGCACTGGCCCAAGCTCGATGCGGACCTTTACGTCCCGGCGCTGCTACAGGGCGTGTTCGGCTCGAAGCAGTGGATGGCCCGCCAGCTCGGCGCGGAAGGGGGCCGGTCGCGCACCGCCATCAAGGTCGCCGCCTCACGCGCCAACGGTCGGAAAGGCGGTCGGCCGCGAAAGTTCGCGACGGCATAAACCTGCACTACTTACCTTGTTGCCTATGACACTAAGAAGGTTTGTAGGCTAGTAGAGGCGTGAGGCGAAGTTTCCGCTTTCGTTCTCACCGGTCGTGACTCATAGAATCGTCATGCCGATCGCGCGCGAACATCGCTGGCTTTACCCGATCGACTGGCGCGAACTGTCGAACCTCATCCGGTTCCGGCGCGCCAAGGGGCGATGTGAGCATTGCCGACGCCCGCACGGCCGCGACGTGCCGCACCTAGGCAATGGCATCTGGTGGGACGAGGACGACGCGACCTGGCGCGACGGGCAGGGCAGGGGGCTTCGCCGCCTGCCGTCGCCGGACGAGTTGGCGGGCGCGCAACCTGGCCTCGTCGGCATCGACCCGCCTGCCGCGCTGCGCGTCACGCGCGTGGTCCTCGCCAGCGCCCACCTGAACCATGATCCCGGCGACAATCGACCGCGCAACCTCGCCGCCCTTTGTCAGCGCTGCCATATGATCCACGACGCGACCGAACATCGCCGGCGCCGGTGGCTTAATGCCTTTCGCCTGCGCGCGATCGGCGACCTGTTCGGCTAATTGGCCGCGCCCAGTCTTGGTTGCTTGACAAGTTCGGGCGCACGAAACGCAAATGTTGTGCAGGAATATCACACTGCGACCGCATTCACCCATTCGCGGGAACGGCTTGGGCCACTCAGCGTATTGCAACCTTATGAATCATGCCCCTGATGTTGCGAATGAGAACAATGCGGTGCCGTCCACCATTCTTGTCGTTGAAGACGAAGTCCTTATTCGCTTTGTGATCGCTGACTACCTGCGCGATTGTGGTTTTCAGGTGGTTGAAGCCGCCAATGCCGATGAGGCCGTGAAGCTGCTGGAAACCGACAAGATCGGGGCCGATATCGTTTTTTCCGACATCCAGATGCCTGGATCGATCGACGGCATGGGACTGGCGCGCTGGATCAGAACACACTTCCCCACGATCAAGGTCGTTCTCACCTCGGGGAATGTGCGCACGGCTGAGCTGGCGGAGGATTTATGCCACCTTCAGCCGATCGAGCAGAAGCCATACAACCACGAAGCGCTATTAAGTCGCCTGCAAACACTGCTGGCGAGTTAAACGCGCCAGCGTTCAATGAATTGCTGAAACGCGATGTTCTACTTCGGTTAAATCGGCATTTTGCGCATAGCGCTTTGCCAACTCTTCGTGGACTGCCTTAGCGCATGGGTTCTCTGCCGCTTTCGCGCTGGCGCGCTCTTGCGACGCTCGGCGGGCGTAATAGTCGTTATCGGCTTGCTGCTGGGACATCGGGGATTCCTTCCGCCTTCGCGCCGCTTTTCAGCATTGTCGCGTGTGGTCCCCTTATGTTGATACCGCATAGCTGAGAACGCCTGCGAAAGTGAGTCCGGTTGCGGCGAACGGAGCCGCAAAACGGCCCGCTGAGTCCATATCAATTTCTGGGGCCTTTGCCGATGGCTGGTCACCGCTAGGCAGTGTCGGCAGTTCGGCTTGTAGATTCATCGCTCATGATGCTGGCCGGCGGCGGCAGCGAGCTGCGCCCGCCCGGTATATGCCGGTAGAGCGTCGACGGCTGCACCCCAAGCTGCGCCGCTACCTCCTCGACGGTGATGGTCGGATCGGCGAGCATAGCCTTGGCGCGCTTGATTTCGGCCGGCCCCATCGCCGGCTTGCGCCCGCCTCGCCGTCCCAAGGCGCGCGCCTGGGCGAGCCCCGCGTGTGTGCGCTCCAAGGTCAGCTCGCGCTCGAACTCAGCCACGGCGGCGAAGACGTGGAACACGAGCCGCCCGCCGGGGCTGGTGGTGTCGATCGCCTGGGTAAGCACCCTAAGGCCGATCTCGCGCTTCGCGAGATCTTCGGCCGTCTCCACGAGCTGCCGGACGGAGCGTGCAAGCCGATCGAGCTTCCACACCGCCAGCGTATCGCCAGCACGGAGATAGTCGAGCGCAGCCCTCAACTCCGGTCGATCGCGCTGCGCGCCCGACGCCTTTTCGGTAAATACCTTCTCGCATCCGGCTTCGCGGAGCGCATTGAGCTGTAGGGCAGGGGACTGGTCCCTAGTGGAAATGCGCGCATAGCCGACGAGCAAGAGGATTCTCCGAAAACTCGACGTAACCTAGTCGGATTTCGGAGAAGGAAACAAGGGACGGTTTCGGGAGCTAGAACGGCCATTTTGGCGGCCTCGGTGTAAACGTTCGCGCTAAATGGCGGCGTTCTGATCAAGATATTTGTCAGTTACCCGGCCCGATCACGAGGCAGTCGCGCGCCGCCTGAACTATGTCGGACGACACGTCATTGACGCGGTTGAGGGTC
>Ga0206131_10004301_pt1 | contig 15698 bp, 10 predicted proteins | sample Helgoland_Spring_FD_148636 | JGI IMG/M metagenome (GOLD analysis project Ga0206131, IMG submission 148636) | Pelagic subsurface seawater microbial communities from Kabeltonne, Helgoland, North Sea - Helgoland_Spring_Bloom_20160517_1 | ecosystem: Environmental > Aquatic > Marine > Epipelagic ...
CTTATTAGCCGAATCGTATGATGTGTTGGATCAGGTAATTGATTTACTTAAGCGTTATCCAGATTTCCAAATCGAGATAACAGGCCACACAGATGATATCGGTCGTAAGCAAAACAACATGATACTATCGATAGATCGAGCCCAAGCTTGTGCTGATTATATGCGAGCAAAGGATATTGAAGATGGCCGAATGACGATTATTGGTAAAGGGGAATTAAATCCCTTAGATACCAATAAAACTGATGCAGGTAGACGGAAAAATCGACGAGTAGAATTCAATATAATCGGTCAATAAAAAAAAAGAGCCACTTGATTCAAGTGGCTCTTTTTTTATGCTTTGGTTATAAAATGGACAGTTTTTAATTGATTAATTACATATAATAATTTGTTTTATTTGTTTGAGTTTTTATTTTGTGTTTGAATCCAAAAACGTTCTACATAATTAATTATTTAAACATGAGAAAACATTTACACGCACTTTGTGCAATAGCCTCTGCTATTGTATTAAGTACTCCTTTGCAAGCTCAAACTGAAAAGAAAGTTAATCATAGTGTTCAGATAAGAATATTATCTGCTGACTATAAGTTTAGCAATGCGACTTTAAACGCTCCAAGTAGTTTGTTTGTGCCTAATGGAGTAGAGTTCTCCTATACGAATACGATCAATGATCGCTTTGCTTTTTCTTTACCATTTAAGTATCATAGAGCTAATATTTCTGAATCTCAAAGCTCCAAATCCGTATATTCTGTTGATGCTCTAGCTAAGTACCTTTTTAGTAATACGGAAAGAAGTTTGACCCCCTATTTAATGGTAGGTGGCGGTCTTGCCTATGAAGAAGAGGTTGGTACACATGTTCAGATTCCTGTTGGTTTCGGCTTGAACTATATGATTGGGTCTCATTCTATGCTTAGTTTGGAGTCACAATATCGATATTCAATGGTTGATTTAAGGAATAATGTTCAGATAGCTTTAGGTGTCTCCTTTTCAGTAGGAAAGGTAGTGTTAGAAGAGTTGGCATCTGATCCTTTAGAATATACTCCTGAAGATGTCGTGGTTGAGGAAGAGGAGGTCAAGCCTGTTTTCGTAAACCAAAGGGAGCTTATAGAGGCTTCACTAACCGAAGAGGAAAAGGAAACAATGCAAGAATCTGATTATTCAGAAATGATCGAAGATTCAGATAGCGATGGCGATGGTATAATGGATAGTAAGGATGCTTGTCCTGATCTATACGGTCCTCCAGAAAAAGATGGCTGCCCACTTTTAGATGCGGATAAAGATGGCATAGAAGATCCTGATGATGCCTGTCCAACGGTTGCTGGTCTGATTGCATTGGATGGCTGCCCTGATTCAGATGGCGATGGTGTAAAGGATAGTGAAGATCTATGCCCTGAAGTAGCAGGAACAATTGATGGTTGTCCAGAAGCGGATGATGATATGGATGGTATACCTAATAGTGCAGATATGTGTCCAAATACGCCAGGAGATCTTGCGCATTCCGGTTGTCCTGAAATGGAAAAGGAGGAAAAAAACATGCTAAAACTAGCTGCAGAAAATATTCAATTTGAGTTTGGTAAAGCCCATTTGAAGGCTATATCCTACGAAACCTTGGACAAGATTGTTGATCTTCTAAAAAAGTACCCAGAGTTTGAATTAGAGATCGTTGGACACACTGATGATGTAGGTCGTAAGCAAAATAATTTGGAGTTATCTTTAGACAGAGCAACCTCTTGTAAAGATTACTTGATCTCGAGAAAAATCGATGCAATGCGCATAAAAGTTTTGGCAGAAGGGGAGTTGAAGCCTTTGGATTCAAACCAAACCGAAACTGGACGTGAATTAAATAGACGTGTTGAGTTTATTGTTATCGGCCAATAGATAAAAAAAACAGACCTGATTATTTCAGGTCTGTTTTTTTAAGAACTACAAGACAACATAGAACAACCAACCTTGTTCCTTGCCCATTCCGGTCTTTTTTTATACCAATGCTCGTATTGAGGGGCCTCAGCATATGGGTCTTTAAGCATAGTAGCTAATTCCTTTAATAGGCTGAGATCTTCTTTTTCTGCTTTATCAATAGCCAATTGAGCCATATAATTCCTTAATACATATTTAGGATTACTTGCTCGCATAATTGCCGCTCTTTGGATTTGGTCCTTATCCATTACTTTAAGCCTATTGATGTAAAGCTCAAACCATTCCAACCAGTTGTTTTTTACCGCCCCATCTATTTCTTCTGGTTTGTAAAAGGCTTTTTCAATAATATTAAGAGCCTGTGTTTGTGTTGTTTCTTTATTTACTTGAATCAGTTCTCTGAAAAAGATGGTCATATCTGTTTCGGAGAGATGCAAGGTTTCTATCAACTTTGATAAAATCTTTTTGTCAGAATCGTGGGAGCCTTCAAATCCAAGTTTTGATTGCATCATATCAAAGAAGCGAACTTGGAAGTTTGTACGGTATTCTTCCAGAATAGCTTCAATTTGTTCTTTGTCTTCAATCAATGGGTGAAAAGCACTGGCTAATTGCGCAAGGTTCCAAAGGCCCACTGAAGCTTGTTGACCAAATCGATACCTTCGATTTTGAGCATCTGTGGTATTTGGTGTCCAACCATAATCAAAGCCCTCTAGCCAACCATATGGGCCATAATCAATAGTTAGCCCAAGAATAGACATATTGTCTGTATTCATTACTCCATGGACGAATCCCACTCTTTGCCAGTGGATTATTAAGTCCAATGTTCGATCGCTGATTGTTCTAAATAGTGCTATGTAAGCTTCTTTTGATGGTTCTCCAAGTTCTGGGAAAAATTGATTTAGTGTATAGTCAACAAGCGTTTTTAAGTTCTCCTTGTCGTTTCTTGCTAGAAGAAGCTGATAGTTGCCAAACCTTAAGAAGCTCTCGGCCACTCTACAGACAATGGCTCCAGGTTCTTCAGCAGGATTACCATCGTAAAGCATATCTCGGACCACTTTTTCACCTGTAGAAACTAAGGACAAGGCCCTGGTAGTTGGTATTCCAAGGTTGTGCATAGCCTCACTGCATAGGAATTCTCGAATGGAAGACCTAAGAACAGCCAGACCATCAGCTGACCTAGAATAGGGGGTAGGCCCTGCACCTTTAAGCTGTAAGACCCATTGTTTTTTATTATTTGATAACTCTGCAATATTTATAGCTCTTCCATCTCCCAGTTGTCCTGCCCAATGACCAAATTGGTGTCCTCCATAGCAATGCGCATAGGGTTTAAAGCCTTCTATTGTTTTGTTGCCAGACAAGATACTTTTAAGCTCATCTGCAGTGTTGGGTTCTAAAAGAACACCTGTAAGCGCAGCGACCTCTTCACTCCATGCAATAAGTTGGGGTGCTTTGACAGGACTGGGTTCAACAAAGGAAAAGCAGGCTCCCCAGACTTGTCTCTGATAGTTTTCCTCTACAGAGTCTGCAGGTAGTGCTTTTGTAAAAGTATCGTTAAGATTAAATTGGATCATTTTAAATACTTAGGATCTTATTTTTTATAATTCTTATATCCGTCCTCTTCAAGTCTGTTGTATTTGTCTTCTACAGCTTGTCTAAGATTTTCCTTGTATTGTACTATACGTTCCAATACATCCTGATCAGAAGATCCAACAATCTGTGCTGCAAGAATACCTGCATTCTTTGCTCCATTCAAAGCAACGGTAGCTACTGGTACACCTCCTGGCATTTGCAAAATGGATAATACACTATCCCAGCCATCGATACTATTGGAGGATTTTATAGGAACACCTACGATTGGTAGGGGACTTATAGCCGCAACCATTCCAGGAAGATGGGCTGCGCCGCCTGCACCTGCTACTATTGCTTTTATACCTCTTCGGTGGGCCTTTTTAGCAAAGTCCATCATGCGTTCTGGTGTTCTGTGTGCCGAAATGATAGTCAGCTCAAAACCGATGTTTAATTCTTCAAGTACCTCAGCTGCTTGACGCATAACTGGTAAGTCTGAATCTGATCCCATGATAATACTAACTACCTTTTTCATTGTTTCTTATTTTGATTCTACACGAATAGAGTCTTTAACAAATTTGGCTTTTTGTTTCGCCATTTCTCGATCTTGGTCGGTGATCGTAATATGTCCCATTTTACGGAAAGGTTTTGTTTGAACCTTGCCATAAAGATGCGGGTATACATTTGATTCACTTATGCAGGTGTCAAAGCCTGGGTATATCGCCTCGCCAGTATGTCCGTCTGCACCAAGAAGATTAACCATAACTGCTGGGCTCAGTTGAACAATATCACTCAAGGGCATATTTAAAATACCTCGTATGTGTTGTTCGAATTGAGAGCTTGAACAGCTTTCTATAGTATGGTGGCCACTATTGTGTGGTCTTGGAGCTACTTCATTAATTAATATTTCTCCAGACTTAGTCAGGAAAAGCTCTACAGCAAGCAAGCCACAAATATCTAGTTTGTTGACAAGTTCAATGGCTAGGTTCTTACATTTTTCTTCAAGGAGCACATCAACCTCTGCAGGTGCAAGTAAAAATTCTACAAGGTTAGCTGTAGGATGAAATTCCATTTCTACAATTGGAAAGGTGTTAACCTCGCCTTTTGAATTTCGAACAGCAATTACAGCCAATTCCTTTTCGATATCAACCAAATCTTCAACAACAGATGGGCAGTCCATCATGTTTTTAAGTTTGGCTGCACTATTAACTACAAACACACCTTTTCCATCATATCCGGCTGTCCTTGACTTTTGAACGAAAGGAATAGTGATCTCACCTGAATCGACTGCCTTTTGGATGGCCACTTTCGATTCAAATAATGTATATGAAGAGGTAGGTAATTGATGCTCAGCATAAAAATTTTTCTGCAAGCCTTTATCCTTAATAATGCGCAGTGCAGAAGGCCTTGGATGTACAACCTTACCTTCTTTTTCTAAGACTTCTAATGCATCAACATTAACATGTTCGATTTCAATGGTTATTACATCCATTGTCCTCCCAAAATTAAGCACATCTTCATAATTGTTGTAATCGCCTTCTACAAATGCAGTTGCATTGCGTCCTGAGGGAAAAGAAGTGGATTTATCAAGAATGTGCGTATTGATGCTCCATTCGTTGGTTTCTTTACAAAGCATTTTGCCTAATTGGCCACCACCGAGGATGCCAAGCTTGAAATTTTTGTCTAAAAACTGCGTCATTATATAGATTTGTTTTAATCTCTCTCAAAGGTATCTCCTTAAGGGGAATAAAAAAAAGTGATTAATACTCTTTTTTTTCGAATGTCTGTTGTGGTCTTAAAAAATTCTTATAAATTTATCAGATAACATTACAACAACGCTTAAAGCAAAATAATGCAGAGAATATTAATTAAAAATGGGACAATCATAAACAGAGGTTGGCAAAAATCTGGAGATGTACTGATTGAAAATGGGCGTATCGCCAGAATTGATGCGGTTATTGATGCGGTTGCAGATGTAGAAATAGATGCCACAGGAAAGTGGGTTATCCCAGGTATAATTGATGATCAGGTGCATTTTAGGGAGCCAGGGCTAACTCATAAAGCTGAGTTGTTGACAGAGTCGCGGGCAGCAGTAGCAGGAGGTGTTACCACTTACATGGAGATGCCAAATACAAAGCCAGCTGCACTTACTCAAGAATTACTTCAAGAGAAATATGATCGTGCAAATCAGGTTTCAATGGCTAATTACTCTTTTTTCATGGGTGCTTCAAATGATAATATTGAGGAGGTTCTGAAGACAGATACTAGCACTGTATGTGGGATCAAAGTATTTATGGGTTCTTCTACTGGAAATATGCTTGTTGATAATGAGAAAACCTTGGAACATATTTTTAAAAATGCTCCAATGCTTGTTGCTACCCATTGTGAAGATGAGGCTACAATACGAGCAAATTTTGAATTGGCTAAGGCAAAATATGGTGACGCTATTCCGATAGAACAGCATCCGATTATACGAAATGTGGAAGGCTGTTACTTGTCCAGTTCCCTTGCTATAGATCTTGCAAAAAAGTTTGATACGAGATTACACATATTGCATATCTCTACGAAGGATGAATTGGATTTGTTTACTAATCAAATACCTTTGAAAGATAAAAGAATTACTTCAGAGGTCTGTGTGCATCATTTGTATTTTAATGCAGATGATTATGAACAATATGGCACTGGGATTAAATGTAATCCTGCGGTAAAAGCTGCCGAACACCAGAAAGCCCTTTTTGAAGCCTTGTTAGATGATCGCCTTGATATTATTGCAACGGATCATGCGCCTCATACTTGGGAAGAGAAACAAAATTTATACACTTCAGCGCCTTCGGGAGTGCCATTGGTACAGCATAGCCTGAATGTGATGCTAGAATTTTATCAGGCAGGTATGATAAGCCCTGAGCGAATAGTAGAAAAGATGTGCCATGCACCTGCGATCTGTTTTAATGTGAAAGAACGAGGATTTTTAGATGAAGGTTATTGGGCTGATATAGCAATTGTAGATCCAGGTAATGAATGGGAAGTTTCAAAAGAAAATATTGAATATAAATGCAAATGGTCACCATTTGAGGGTAGGATTTTCCGCGGAAAAGTAACGGAAACTATCGTAAGTGGTGTGTTAGCATATAAAAATGGACAGTTTCTTGTAGATAATGCAGGAAAAAGAGTTTTATTCGACCGAACTTAACTAATTATACCAACCAAATTATTTTTGTTATTTATTACTTGTGCACTTGTTGCGCAAAAAATTGCTGTGTTTGTATATGAGAAAAATAATTTGCATCCTAGGGTTTTTGTGTCCTGTTCTTTTTGCTGAGGCTCAATTTTGTACCGGAAATGTAGGAGAGGATATCTTCCTAGATGGTGATTTTGGTTCTGGTGCTTCAAATATACTTTCTGTTGATCCAGGGATAGCACCAGGTTTTGTTTATAATCCAATAACTCCGCTTTATGATGGAGAATACATTATCACAAATAATATTGGTTTGTGGCAAAACTCATGGGATTGGCTTCCTATACAAGAAACTAGTTCGGATCCTGATGGATATATGATGGTTGTTAATGCTAGCTTTGAGCCTGGATTATTTTACAGTCAATTAATAGATGGTTTATGTCCAAATACATTATATGAATTTACTGCAGAAATTATAAATGTTATTCCTCCCGGATCTAATGCTCTTAAACCCAATGTCTCGTTTCTATTGGATGGGGTAGAGGTTATTAATACAGGAAGTATTCCGGAGGATGCTCAATGGCACACTTACGGATTTACTTTTACCACCGAACCTGATCAGACTTCCTTAACACTCTCATTGAGCAACAATGCACCCGGTGGGATAGGAAATGATCTTGCTATAGACAATATTTCATTCAGAGCTTGCGGTCCTGAGGCCTTTATACTTCCAGAAGAAGTGGAGTATTTATGTTTAGATGGTACACCCTTAGATCTAGAAGTTACTATAATTGGAGATCAATATTCTAACCCTACTTTTCAATGGCAGCAAAGTTATGATGAGGGTTTGACATGGGAGGATATTGTTGGATCAACAGATTTATCTTATACGCACAATGATTTTAGCAGTGGATATTATTATTACCGTTTTTTGGTTTCAAATAATGAAGAAAATCTCTCTAATGACAAATGCCGGGTAAATTCAAATTCTAAACTTATCCAAATACTGCCTGAAGAATATGAGGTAACTGATAGTATTTGTGAAGGTGTAAGTTTTCTAGTCGGAGATACGTTTTATACTGAAGCAGGCATCTATCTTGATACCTTGGTCTCCTTTTATGGATGTGATAGTATTCTAACACTCAATTTGAGTGTGGTTGAAGATCCAGGCATCATCCTTGAGATTTCTAAACAGGATCCAAGTTGTTCTTACAGTTTTGATGGATTTATACAATTGGACGCAGCCTTGAATGCTTCAGAACCATATTCCGTCTTTGTTAATTCAGAACAGTTAGAGGAACCTTGGCAAGTCAATTTATTACAGGAGGGGACTTTTACTATTGAAATATTAGATAATAATGGTTGCTTTGCCACAGAGCAAGTAGAAATAAACAGGCCAGACTCTTTTTATGTGGACCTTGGACTTGATTTTGAAGTGGATCTTGGTGATCAGGTAGATGTTTTGACCAACTCAAATTATGATCTTAGTAATTATACTTGGACACCAGAATCTTTAATAAATTGTCAAGTTGATTGTGATAATGAGCAGGTTTTGTTTACCTCCAATACACTATTAATACTAGAGGCAAGCAATGAGTTTGGATGTATTGCTTTAGATTCAGTATTTGTATCAGTAGATACTTCAAGAAAGGTCTTTTTTCCCAATATAATATCTGCTAATAATGATGGTATCAATGACTCCTTTACGGTCTACGGTTCGGTACCCAATGTACAAATAGTTCGTTCAATGCAAATTTTTGATAGATGGGGTGCCTTGGTTTTTAATGAATCCAACCTCCCTGTGAATGATGAAACAGCTGGTTGGAATCCTTCTCGTTCTGGTAATGACTATGAAGTTGGTGTGTTTGTATTTGTTGCAGAGCTCGAGTTTCTGGATGGTGCAATCCGCCAATATTCAGGAACCTTCACCTTGAATAAATAGAATTGATTTAATACATGCTTTTAGAAATAATGAAATATATTAATTATGAGTAATAAACAATCCTACACGGGGCCATTTATCCTGTTAACTTCCTTGTTTTTTCTTTGGGGTTTTATAACAGTTCTAGTCGATTCCTTGGTACCTCGACTTAAAGAGGTATTTGAGCTTACTTATTTTCAAGCAGGATTAGTCCAATTTGCTTTTTTTGGAGCTTATTTTCTTCTGTCAATCCCTGCGAGTAAGATTCTAGATGTGATTGGCTATAAGCGGGGTATAATCCTTGGTTTGGTGACGATGGGTGTGGGTTGTTTACTTTTTTATCCTGCAGCATCCTATCGTGTATTTGGTGTTTTTATGGTTGCATATTTTACAGTAGCAGGGGGTATGACAATACTTCAGGTTGCGGCCAATCCTTACGTTGCTTTGTTAGGGTCTGAGCAAAAAGCTTCCAGTCGATTAAATTTATCTCAGGCATTTAACTCACTTGGTGCTGCTTTGGCGCCTGCAGTTGGTGCTTTGTTTATTCTTAGTGACAATATTCTTTCTTCTACAGAAATTGCAGGACTATCAGATATAGCAAAAGAGACTTATTACAATGCAGAGGCTTCAGCTGTTCAGTCTCCATTTATTGCTCTAGCTGTATTTATTGTTTTATTAGCAGTTGTTTTCTCTTTCGTAAAGCTGCCAGTGATGATGTCAGAGAAATCTAGCACCTCTTATTTTGGATTATTAAAGGAAAGAAATTTGATGTTAGGTGTGCTTGGTATTTTCTGCTATGTTGGATCAGAAGTTGCTATCGGTTCCTATTTAGTAAGTTATTTTATGGAAACTGGCATGTATACTGTGATTTCAGAATCAGAATTTATGCGAAATATTGCTCTTTTCTTTGATTCATCAATATTTGAAAAAGATCCTAAAGCAATAGTAGGAGTATTTGTGACCTTTTATTGGTCTGGTGCGATGATAGGAAGATTTGTAGGTTCTTATTTGACAAGTAGAGTTGATCCAAGATTGATTTTAGGTATTTTTGCCAGTTCTGCTGTTGCTTTAGTGTTTATATCGGTAGCCACTTCAGGCTTAGTATCCATGTGGAGTATCCTTGCAGTTGGCTTATTTAATTCCATAATGTTTCCAACAATATTTACTATTGCTATTGATGGATTGGGCGATAAAAAAGCGATGGCTTCAGGCTTGCTTTGTACAGCTATTGTAGGTGGTGCCTTGATTCCGCCCTTCTTTGGAAAGATGATTGATGCATTTAGCTTTAATACAGCTTTTGTGATCTTGACATTGTTCTATGGATATATACTTTATTACGGTATGAAAAGCTACAATTCATTTAAGAATAAAGCTTAATTCCAAAAAGAGGTTTCTTTTAAAAGAGACCTCTTTTTTCTAATAACTGGTAGCTTAATATAGAGGCAGCACATGCCACATTCATGGATGTTTTAAGGCCAAACATGGGGATATGAATTGATTGCTCAACTCTTTCAAGCCAAAAGTCAGAAAGCCCAGTTACTTCGCTGCCCATCAATAAGAGGGTTGGCCTTTCATCCCATTCAAATGACTTATAGGTTGTTGATTGGTTTGTCCATTCACTTGCAACTAATCTGTAGGTTTGGGATAATTGTTCTGCCGAATCGCTGCCCGATAAAGAACGTATAGGGACAGAATCCATGTTATTTCGCGATATCCTTTGTATTTTTTTACTCGATAGATCAAGCTTGTTATTCCATATGATTACTTCTTGTAATCTTGCTGCTTCTGCAAGTCGAAGCATCATTCCAATATTTGCAGCCTTGCTAAAACTATCGCAAAGTAGTGCTAGGGGAAATCTATTGGATTCAATAAAGGCTTTTTGTACTTTCGAATCTTTATGAACATCCCTAAATTTTAATTGTCTATTGTCGTCTTTCATGGCTGTGTTTTCCGATGCGAAATTAATAACAGTAAATTAAATCAAGAATTTGTTATTCTAGGCACAATTTCATAAAAAAGGGTCGACAAATTATCATAAAATATAATCTATATTCGTTGATAAGTTGTAATGTAAATCTATGCGCTTAATTTGGTTTCTACTATTTAGTATTTTATTTACTGATTTGACGGCTCAAGTCTATTTTCCTGTAAAAAAAGGAGCAGATTGGTTCTTGGTCAATGAGGAAGGTTCGTTTTGGGAAAAAGACTCTTTAGACGCAGTTCACCTGTATGATTCTTTTGGATATTTTATTTTTCAAAAAGCTGATAAAGTTGGGCTCATTAGTAGGGATGGAGAACTTCTAATCCCGGCGAATAAAACAGATATTAGGCCGCTTAATGAAGCATTTGTTGAGTTTTCGGAATACAGTGAATGGAGTATTGGCGATATAAGCGGTAATATAATCTATAAGGATGATTATCAAGCCGTAAGTGCTATTGATTCTGATCGAATAAAAGTAAAAGTCAACAATAAATGGGGCTGTTTAGATAAGCTTGGTGAATTTATAGTGCAACCAGATTATGATCTAATTGATTGGGACAAAGATGGCTTCTATATCGTTCAACAAAATTCTAAGTTGGGTGTCATAAGTGAAGCTGGCGAGGAGATTCTTCAGGCAGACTATGATGAAATCATTTTTTTAGTTGATAATGGGTTTGCCTTTAGAAAAGATGGACTTTGGGGTTTTTGTAATGCCTCAGGTAGTATTAAAACAGCAGTGAAATTCCAAGATTTTAAAAAGTTTTCTGATGGTTTTCTTAAGCTTCAGGAATATCAAGAATCTGGGTTTGTGTTGCTTTCCTTAAATTCCTTTAGAATTGCGCCGGTTCAGAATATGCTATATGCCTTTCCTTACAGTAATGGCGCGGTAGTTTTTTCCAAAAAAAGCGGAAGTGTAGGTCTAATTGATTGCGATGGAAATATTGTTCTTTCTCCCATATATCAAGAAATTGCAGGTTTTTCAGAGGATTACTTTCGAGTCAAACAGAACAATCTGTGGTCTGTTGTTGGAAAAAATTCTAAGGTTCTATACCCGCCAGAATATAATTACATTTCTGCACCTAATAAAAACACCTGTACACTCATTAAGTCAAATAAATGTGCAATAGGTACTCTAAGTGGTAAAGTTATCTCTGACTTTGAATTTGATGCAATCAAGTGGGGTAAACAAGATCAGATACATGCTTTCAAAGGAGAATCTTTATTTATTTTTTATGAAGAGCAAGAGCAACTTATAGGAGAGCAATCTTTCAGCCAATTCTTAACTATAAAAGTAGGTGCGGTATTGGAAGAGCAAATTCTCAAGGATGGATATAATCTCAAGAATTTTGAATGGGTCTTTGTTGCTGATAAGAATAAATGGGGCTTGCGGCATAGAGAAAATGAAACTTTTAAAATAGATCCTCAATTCGATGAGATTAGGGTTTTTGATGATCTCGGATTCACACTTTCTTCGATTAAGCGTTCTGTTCCCTTTGAAATATCAAAGGTAGATTTCCAGTTTTTGAATGTTTTTGGATTAGTTAATAATGCAACTGGAATATGTTCAAGTATGGAATTGGTCCATATTTTTTTTGAAGATTTCGAGGGCGGTTCTGATCAAGCAAGATGTATTTTTTCAGATTTGAGTTTTGGATTAGTAAATCGAGATGGATATTATTCGTCAAGAAGGTATAAATATTTAGGCCCTTTTGTGGATGGTTTAGCCGCTGCTGCAGATTCAGGAAACTTAGCGGGTGGATTTGGAGCTGATTTCGATAATGATATAGGTCAACTTAAGGACTTTTTGGGAGCTTGTCTATCAAACTCTAGAATGATTGATTATACAGAATACGCCATTAACTTTCAGAAGTCTGCAAGTCTTTTTTGCGAATCTTGTAATTGGGGTTTTATAGATAAGAAGGGCGATTGGGAAATCCCTGCTATATATGACTTTTCTAAAAAAGCTGGTGCTGGTATTGGCCTTGTTATGCAACAGGGTAAATGGGGTGCTGTTCGAGCGAAAGGCAAGATCGTATTAGATTTTTCTTATGACTCTGTAGATTTTTTGAAAGTTGGAAACTCAGCGATGCTTAAGGTCCAACAGGATGATCCCCGATTTGGAATTCTAGATCATGATGCAAATGAGCTTGTACCATTTGAATATGAGGAATTTGGAGCGTTTGTTGGGGATAGGATTGCGGTAAAGAAAAATGGACTTTGGGGTTTTATAGATAAAGGCGGTAAGATTGTTATTGGTTGTGCTTTTGATGAGGTAAAGTCTTTTTCAGAAGGTTTTGCAGCAGTTCGTAAAGGCAATAAATGGGGCTTTATCAATACGGAAGGGGATTTAATTCTTGGCTTTGATTATAATCGCTGTGGTAATTTTAAAGAAGGAAAGTGTTGGGTGTATTTGAATTCAAAAGCCTATTATATTGACAGGAGCGGTGCACAGGTATTTTTGCCAGTATTTGCATCTGCAACAGATTTTGATGGGGGAGTAGCTCGTGTAAAAGAATCTGGAAAGTACGGTCTCATAGACGAGTATGGCAATTATATTCTTAGACCAAAATACCTGAGAATTTCTTCTTTTAATGAATATGGACTCGCTGTTGTTGAAAGCACGGGTACGTCTAATACAAGGTTCTCATTGGTCAACCGCTCAGGTGCCTTGATTAGTAGTCTTAAGTTTACCGCTATTCGTTCTTTCCAAGAAGGTTATGCCGCTGTGAAAATTAAAAAAGACTGGGGCTTTATTAATACAAATGGCCGTTTAGTTGTGCCCACTCGGTATTTTTCTGTGGGAGACTTCACAAATGGTCGAGCGTCCGTATACAAGGATGGAAGGTGTGGTTATATCGATTATCGAGGAGATTTAATTATAGATCTTTTATATAATAATTGTGGAGACTTTGAATCTAATAAAGCCGTCGTAAAGCTACCAAGGTTAAGAGACGGATTAATAAATCGTGATGGTACAGTATTGATTAAGCCAAGTATAAATACCCTGTTTTCTTTTTCTGAAGGTAGGGGGCTTGTCCGAGATAAAAGCCTGCGTTATTACTTTATATCTGAGAATGCAAATATGTACGATGGCTTTTATCAGTCCGCTCAGAAATTTAAGCAAGGTGTAGCTCCTGTAAAAAGGAGGGAGAAGTGGGGCTTGATCAATTTAAAAGGTATGTGGGTCAGTCGGCCAAAATATAATCAGATAGAGCGACTAGATAATGGACTTATCCTAGCAAAAATTAATGGATACATGGGATTAACTAATCTTGATGGAGAATTCCTGACCCCCTTGAAGTATTTACAGCTTGATATTTCAAAAGAAAATATATTTTTAATGGAAACAAGTAATGGGATTGATTATCTTAAGCCAAATGGAGAATGGATCTGGCAATCGAATTAAAAGTTAGTTATGGATACTTTGAAAGTACTAATTATAGATGATGAGGCTGATATTAGAAACCTTCTTGGTAGGATTATAAAGCTTGAAGGCTTTGATGTTGACCTTGCAGAGGATGCTGCTAAAGGATACAGCATGTTGAAGAAGTCAAGCTATCATGTTATTTTATGCGATGTGCGCCTGCCAGACGGTTATGGTGTTGATATGGTCCCTCTGATTAAGAAAGAATATCCAAATACCGAGATTGTACTTTTGACTGCCTATGGAAAGATAGAAGATGGAGTCAGTGCTATCAAGAACGGTGCATTTGATTATATAACAAAGGGAGATGAAAACTCTAAGATTATACCTATAATCCACAAGGCAGCTGAGCGGGCTGCTCTACGCTTTAAATCTTCAAGTAAAAAAGGTGCCGGAATCAAGGACGGTTTTGAATTTGGTCAAATAATTGGTCAATCCAAAACACTCCAAAGTGCAATATCACTCGCCAAACGTGTAGCTAAAACAAATACAACTGTGTTGCTCAACGGTGAGACGGGTACAGGGAAAGAAGTTTTTGCACAAGCAATACACAATGGCTCCAAGCGCTCTGGCAAACCTTTCGTAGCAATTAATTGCTCTGCTTTCGGGAAAGATCTGCTGGAAAGCGAGATGTTTGGACATAAAATAGGAGCTTTTACAGGTGCCGTACAGGATAAGAAGGGCTTGTTTGAAGTTGCAGATGGAGGAACTATCTTTTTAGATGAATTAGGCGAGATGGACCTCCATTTACAGGCGAAACTCCTTAGAGTACTGGAGTCTGGTACTTTCATAAAAGTGGGTGATACTAAAGAATGCAAGGTAGATGTAAGGATTATCACTGCAACGAATAGAGACTTGGAGGCAGAATCAGAAGCTGGGAATTTCAGACTTGACCTCTATTACCGCCTGAGCGTTTTTAAAATCACGCTTCCTGCCCTCAGTGATAGGCCAGAAGATATTCCTATACTTGCCAGTTATTTTCTGACACTAACTCTAAATAACATGGAGTTGGAGCCTTTGGAAATGGGCGATGCATTTCTTTCTGCACTTCAAAAACACAAATGGAAAGGTAATGTGCGTGAACTTAGGAATGTTGTAGAAAGAGCGGTAATCCTATGTGAGGGTAGTGTATTAGAAAAGGATTGTCTGCCGTTTGATTTTGGACTTGAAGATAATATCTCCCCAGAGGATCGCTTCAAATTGCGTTCACTTGAGCAAAGTCATATAGTAAAGGTTTTACAGCATACCGGGGGCAATAAGACCAAAACAGCTGAACTTTTAGGCATTGGCCTTACCACCTTATATCGAAAAATGGTCGATTATGGCATAGAGAAATAGAAATTTATTTTTCAAAATGGAAATAGACCCTTTCAAAATGAAAGGGTTTTTTTATGCCTAAATTTTTACAAATTTCCTTGTCGATGATTAATGTTTTGTATTTCAGGTACTTGTGTTGAAGTTTTGATTTTTGGCATAGGCTTGGCACAAAAGTTGGCATAGTATCCATAAACAGATAATTATGGAATTGATAATATACTTTTTATGCCTTTGGGTAATCATGGCCATTGCACTCTTTGTAAATAATGCGATGTCTAAAAAATCAAGTTGATTTATTACCACATACTTATCAGAAACTACAGACCTATTAACTAATACAATTAACATCTATCATCATGGGAACAGTTGAATTCAATAGTCAGTTTAAAATATTAGAGCACAA
>Ga0206131_10004307_pt1 | contig 15686 bp, 15 predicted proteins | sample Helgoland_Spring_FD_148636 | JGI IMG/M metagenome (GOLD analysis project Ga0206131, IMG submission 148636) | Pelagic subsurface seawater microbial communities from Kabeltonne, Helgoland, North Sea - Helgoland_Spring_Bloom_20160517_1 | ecosystem: Environmental > Aquatic > Marine > Epipelagic ...
AGTTCAACTAAATTCAATTAAATTATCTAGAGAAAGTGTACCAACAGGGCCCACACTATCACAAGGCGCTGCCGCACACGTACCCGGAAGCACAATGCCACCCAAAAAGAAAACCTCATTAGGTTCAGATAAAGAAAACTTATTAAGACAAGCAAAAGAATTAGGTTTAGATAAAAAAATTAATTTTTTAAAAGACCTACCAACTAATATTATTAAAGCCAAAGTAGAGCGTGAAATATCGGTAAGGAAAGAAAAATTAGCTAGAAAAATTGCGTTTGAAGGACCAATTCATCAACCCGTATTAAACTCACCTTCAGCAGGTAAAACTAAAAAAAAATCTTCAAATAGTTGGGAGAAAATAGAAATGCCATAAATTAAATTTGTTTCTTTTTCATTTTTATATTAATATTTTCTTGAAGAACTTTTTGTGCTTTGGAAAAATGTTTCGTATTTAAATCTCTAACTTTCTTCTTTTGTATAGTTCCATCTCTAGAACTATATATAATCTTCTTAAATCCTATTTTCTTCAAATCTACCTCGCAAGAAATACAAGGCTGTGATTCTTGAAATACATTACTACATTCCTTATCCCTAACGACATAAATAGTGAATTTCTTAGCAATTCTTTTACGATCGAAATAGGCACTGTTTGGATTTACCACGTAAGAAAGTTGATATCCACCGCTCAATGGCATGCCTCTCAGCATGAAATGAACAACAAAACTTACCTTTGCTATAACTTCTCTCGTGATTAAAACCTTCAATTACCTTCTTTCCATTCTTAGTAATAATACACCCGTGAGTGAAATTAAGTGTTGATTTCTTGGCAGCATCGGCAGCCATATTCAAAAGACGCGAAGTCTTCTTGGACAAAGTAGTTGAATTGGACATCAAAGACATTTTATTTTATAATAATGTATTTGAAGTTTTTTAAAATCAATTTTTAAATTTTATATTTTTTATATTATTAATCAACCTCTTCCACTGTTGCTCCACTTGAAGTTTCTGGAACTCCACCGGGCATACCTCCTGTGAATTGACTCATATCTGGCATACCTCCCGCGAACTGGCTCATATCTGGCATTCCTCCTGACATACCCCCTGGCATACCCCCTGGCATACCTCCCTCACCCGCTCCGGCATAAAGTTTCTTCATAATTTCATTTGAAACCTCTTCAACTTCCTTCTGTTTTGCCTCGTAAGTTTCAGCATCTTCACTCTGGTGACTATCTAACCATTCAATAGTCTGGTCAACCTTTGTGGTAACACTTTCTCTATCCTCATCTGAAATCTTATCTTTAACTTTTTCATCTGAAATAGAAGACTTGAGATTGTAAAGGAATGATTCTAATCCATTCTTGGCTTCAATTTTCTTTTTAATAAATTCATCTTCCTCTTTGAACTTATCAGCATCATTTACCATTCTATCGATTTCCTCTTGACTTAATCTTCCCTTATCATTTGTAATTGTAATTTTCTCCGATTTTCCAGTTGATTTATCTGAGGCACTAACATTCAAAATACCATTGGCATCAACATCAAAACAAACTTCAATCTGTGGAACTCCTCGAGGAGCAGGTGGAATTCCCGATAAATCGAATTTACCTAGAATATTATTATCCTTGGTCATAGCACGTTCTCCTTCAAAAACCTGAATTAATACACCCGGTTGATTATCAGCATATGTAGAAAAAGTTTGGCTCTTTGATGTTGGAATAGTAGTATTTCTTTCAACAATCTTTGTCATAACTCCTCCTGCTGTTTCTAAACCAAGAGAGAGCGGAGCAACATCCAATAGGAGTAAATCCCCAGTTTCTTCAGAAACATCTCCTGAAAGAATAGAAGCTTGAACAGCTGCCCCATAAGCAACAGCCTCATCGGGATTAATATTCTTAGAAGGTTCCTTCCCTCCGAAATATTCAGATAATAAAGATATAACTTTAGGAATTCTCGTAGAACCTCCTACCAAAACCAATTCATCAATATCTCCTTTTGCTAATTTAGAATCTAAAATTACCTTTTCAACTGGTTTAAGACAATTCCTAAATAAATCATCACAGAGTGATTCAAATTTTGCTCTTGTAATACTAGTATAAAAGTCAATACCTTCAAATAAAGAGTCAATTTCTATATTCGCACTTGTCGTTGAAGAAAGAGTTCTCTTTGCCCTCTCACATGCTGTTCTAAGTCTTCGAAGAGCGCGCGGACTATCCTTAATATCTTTCTTATGTTTCCTCTTAAATTCCGTCATAAAATGTTGAAGTAGACGAGTATCGAAATCTTCGCCCCCAAGGTGAGTATCACCCGCAGTGGCTTTTACTTCGAAAATTCCATCATCAATAGTGAGAATTGAAACATCAAAAGTGCCACCTCCTAAATCAAAAATTAATACATTGGTTTCACTGGAACCCTTTTTATCTAAACCATACGCAATGGCTGCTGCTGTAGGCTCATTAATAATTCTTAGAATATTTAATCCCGAAATTACACCCGCATCTTTAGTGGCCTGCCGCTGTGAGTCATTAAAATAAGCAGGAACAGTAACAACAGCATCTTTAACTTCTTCGCCAAGATATTCTTCGGCTGTCTCTTTCATTTTGGTGAGAACCATTGAAGAAATTTCTTCTGGTTGAAATTCCTTCATTTCTCCCTTATGTTCTGCTTCAATATAACATTTACCGTTTTTACCCTTAACGGAGAAAGGCCACATTTTCAAATCTGACTGAATAACGGGATCGTTAATAGTACGTCCAATTAATCTCTTTGCGTCAAAAATAGTATTAGTTGGATTTTGTGCTGATTGGTTCTTGGCAGATTCACCAATCAACCTTTCCTCGCTATTAAAAGCAACGTATGAAGGTGTTGTCCTATTACCTTGGTCATTGGCAATAATCTCGACTTTACCATTTTGGTAAACTCCGACACAAGAATATGTAGTTCCTAAATCAATTCCGATTGCTGGCATTTTTAAGTTATGAATTATAATTATGAGAAAATTTTAAGTGGTTTAATATTATTATGATTTTTATGAAATAATTATTTAAATAAAAATAGTATAAAAATTCGATATGTATTGAATAAATTCTATATGGATAGAATAAATTCTAAATATAAAAATTACAAGAAAATAAAATATTTAGGTATAATAAATAGATGCTGGTTTTGTTATTTATCATATCAGTTTTATTATTAATATTTTTATTAAAAAAACAAAATATTGAAGGTTTTCAAACATTAATAGACCCAAGATATAATGTATTGTCATATCATAATAATAAAAATCTTTACACACGATTTTTAGATTATTTCCACTATGGAAACCAGTCAAAATATGATTATCCACACGTTCATTCTCACGGATTATACGATTATCCAATGAATTACATAAAGAGTCCATTTGTGACACTAAACAAGAGTCCATTTGTGACACTAAATAATGTGACTTATGGAACAGAATTCTTACCACATACTTTCAATTATCCATATAGACCAATTAAGACAACTATTTATGAAATTTCAAAAATAAATGACCCACAAAATTATAGTTATAGTGTATTAGATAAATATGGGAATTTACATTTATTAGATTATCGTTCAGACCCTAAATTATTGACAAATGAAAATTTTAAGGAACAAGTTTGGCTAAATCCACATGATAAAAAAATTATATTTATTCCTAAATAAAATATTATATTAATATATATGACACAAGCAGCAGAATTTAATGAATTCATTAATGGAGAAGGTAAAAGTAATATTTTACTACAAAATAAAAATGCTGGTAACACTTATACACCTGGTAATTTTAACAACTTTGATTCTTTATTTTTCCAAAAAAAAATATAAGATTAGAAAAAGGAAAAAAATTTAAAATGGGAGATGATGAATATGAGATTACATCATGTGGAAAAAATAGTGGAGGACAGATGGAATACTCAATTGGATATAAAAAGAAAGATACAGATGAAATTAAAAAAGATATAATAGAATTCTGCAAAAAAGTAATTAAATCCGGTCAAAAGAATATTGGAACTGATTTTTTTACAATTGAAAATTTTGATGAAATAGAGGAAGAACTAGATAAACATTTTGGTCAAGCTGAAGAAGATGAAGAAGATGAAAAAAATATTAAACCAACTTCTACGTGGACATGCAAAAATGAAGTAGAATTCAAACCTTTTGGAATGAGTGTAGAAGATGATACTCAATCAAAAGTTAAATTAATACCGGGTCAAACAGTTAAAGCATTTAATAATCAATTTATCGCTTTTACAATAAATGATAATAAAAATCAACTTTATCGTTTACCTTTAATAGATTTCCAAGATCTTGTAAGTAATGGTCTAGACCTAGAAGAAGAAGTAAAAGGATTTGAAGGAGGAGCCAGAAGAAAAACCAGAAAACGTAAATTTAATAAAAAGAAAAGTAAAAGAAATAGAAATAAAAAAACTAAAAATAGAAATAGAAAAACTAAAAATAGAAATAGGAAAAATAAAAATTATTCCAAGAAAAGAAATTAATTAACCTAAAATATTTAGGTTTTCTCCGTCATAATAGAAATGAAACGGAATTTTACTCTTAGTAATTTCACAATAATTACTTTCCTCTTCATTTTCATCAATAAATTTTAGGTAAAATAAATCTTTATCTGTTTTACCTAACATTTTTAAAACTTTATTCAAATTAATAACAACAATCTGAATTCCATATTGTATCTCATTATTATATTCTAAACTTAAGGGTGTAACATCAACAACCCTACAAGTTTCAATTGGAGATAAATAATTATGCGGATGTTTTTCAAAAAACCTAACATTTTCCTCTGCTTCTTTCTCCGGCATAGTCATAGGAACTAATATCCTACAGTTTAATGCTTTCATTTCATATGTTGGAATAGACATTTCTATTCCTTTTCTTTTGGATTTTTTTTATTCAATTTCTTTTTTTATTTCCTCTCTTTGATTTACTTCTTTTTGATTTTCTTCTAATAGATTTGCTTCTCTTAGATTTTCTTCTTGTAGATTTCTTTCTTCTACCACCTGTCATATCTCTTCCTAAAGGATAAGGTGAGAGATTAGGTCCCATCCATTCTCCGGCAGCATCAAAAGCCGCATCACCCGGAGCATCTAATACAACACCGTGACTAGTTGGGTGCATCATACCATATGGAGAATTACATGGTTGTAATTCTGGTGCCCCTGCCTCAAAGTATCTTCCACTATCATTGCCGTAATATTCGGCAGGTAAAGGACCTCCTCCAGTCATATTGAGGTCAGGACCAGCAACTTCTCCGTGAACAACTCCGTGGGAAACAGCAACATTTCCGTTCTTACTCATATTTTCTTGGTAATTCCCAGCAGCATTTGGATTGAAGTATTGAGCAGGTAAGACAATTTTACCTCCTCTTTGTCTATTTGACTTTCTTCTTAAACTTCTTCTTTTGGATTTTTTTCCTCTCAATGAAACTTTTCTTCTATAGGATCTTGGCATATTTATATTATATACAAATAAAAAAATATTCCGAGATTTAAAAAATAATTGAACGAATAATTAAACATCAATATTTAGATATTATCTAGACTGAAATCAATACCTATGTTTTCTTGGCAATAAGTATCTTCTTCATCCTCTTCATTCTTTTCCTCTTTCTGTCTTTGAATATCCAAGAGTTTCATTTCATCGAGGAGTATTTTAGTATCTCCTGTTCCAGAAGGAATGAGTTGCCCCATCATAATATTGGCAGAAACACCATCTAATTTATCTTTTTCACCAAAGATTGCTGCCTTGAAAATCTGCTCTGTAGTTTCCTCGAAAGAACATTTGGCAAGCGGACCTAATTCTATATCTCTATTGATACCAAATCTGTCAATAGACACAAGATAACCCTTATTGGTCATAAAATCACATAGAAGTGAAATGTGTCTGTAGTTGACATAGTTACCAGCATTATCTAATATTTCAGTAATCTCGTTAATGAGGAGTTGCTTGGCTGCATCAATACCAAATATCTTATAGGCTTCGTTGATATCATTCGAGAAAGTATTTCTGACATCAACTTCATCGAAAGCTAGAATTTCCTGTATATTAGTTCCATCAGTATATATAATCCACTTGTCTTTTCTCTTGTATTCGCCTTCTTCAAATTCAATATTTTCCAAATCTTTCATTGGCATAACATTACGAATTCTATCTATTCCTTTGATAACAACATTTAAGAGACTTTTCTCGTAGTTTTTAAGATACTGAATATCTTTATCATCCTTTCCAATGCTATCCTGATTAAGTCTAATTCTGAAAATAATCTTCCCAGCATTATCATCACTATAGAAACAAGATACATCATTGCTATCCTTTCTGTCTGATATAATTGCAATATGAATATCGTTCATAGTAATATTCTTGTTCATAAGTTCTCTCTTATTAAATTCAAATCGTAGAACCCATTTTAGTTTCTTATCACTTTTCGAAATCGGATCTAATTCATTGAATTTCTTATAGATTTCCATAAATGTATTATCTTCCTCTATTATTGTTTCTTCATCATTTGGATCATAATAGATACTAGAAGATGAAACTAAATCACCAAGAGTAGTTAATTCAAATTTATTAGCTATTTCCTGTGTCTTTTTAATATTATAAGAATCTGGTTTATTAATATGAATTGTGAGATAAGGACTTTTTATATTCTTAGAAATATGAAGTAATTCCTTTAACCTAGGAACACCCTGGGTAACACCAGACTTACCAACACCTGCGAGGTGAAAAGTATTCAGTGTCATTTGTGTAGCCGGTTCTCCAATAGACTGTGCCGCAATAACTCCTACCATTTCACTACTGGAAATAAAGGCTTTTTTATATTTTAATTTGATCATATTAATAATATGATCAAAGGCGGCACTATTCATTCTATATTTCTTCACTAATTTCTTAGGAGAAAGATACGAATAAACCAAACACTTAAATAATAGGTTCATTTCATCCATTACTGGTTTCTTAAGAACCTTTTCTAATTCATTTAGTCTATTAATAACCATGATAGGATTAAGATCCGATTTATCATCTTTTTCAATATTGAATAATTCAACGGTGTGATTCACTAAACGCTTAAGATTAAACGGATAATTAATCATAGGACCCTTATTATCAGGAAAAATATTTTCAATTAGAGAATGTCTCATATTATGGATATTATTTTCATAATAATCAGATAAAATCTTCTCATAATTTGGTGTCTGTTTCATTTCTTCAATAGTCTCTTCTTCGAGGAAATTTTCCCACTTTTCACTATCACTAAATAGATGTTCAGTCATTAGTGTTTTAAAATCACAATTCATAGTATCAATCAAATCAAGATATTGACTTTCAATTTTGGTATAATTATACCCGTCTTCACCATACATAAACTGGATAATCTTTCCACTGGCATTTCGAACAGACAAATCAAAGTTAACCTTTAAATCCTCCATTGCCTTAACCAATTTTCGCTGAATATAACCAGTCTCAGAAGTTTTAACAGCTGTATCAATAAGACCTTCTCTACCTCCCATGGCGTGGAAGAAGAACTCTTGAGGGGAAAGACCTCCAATAAATGAACTTTCTACAAAACCTCTTCCTTCCGGACTGTCATCGTATTTAAGAAAGTGTGGGAGAGTTCTGTCTGTAAAACCATATGGAATTCTCTGACCATCTACTTTCTGTTGCCCCAAACAAGAAATCATCTGAGAAACATTAATCTTAGAACCCTTGGATCCGGAAGAAACCATATTAATCATTCTGTTGTTCCTATCTAAACTCTTAAGACCAATTCTACCAGACTCATTTAAACTCTCATTCAGAATATTGTCAACCGAACCTTCAAATTTCTCTGACATCGGAATACCTTCATTATTCTCAAAAATATTCAAGTGAAGATGTTGTGTAACTTGACTAACTTCTTTCTTTTTACTTTCAATATTCTTAATAATTTTTTCTTTTGTGTTCTTATCGGCAATCAAATCACTAATACCAACACTAAAACCTGTCATAAGTAAATACTTGGTAATAATATCTTGAATATTATCTAAGAACCTCTGACAAGCAACTTCACCGTAATCATTAAAGATAGAATGGACTAAACCATTTGTTCCAGAAGAAATAATCTTCTTATCGAAACGTCCCTGTAAAATCTTTCCATCTTTAATTTTTACGTGATTTAATTTATCACCCCCTTCAATATCTTTATTGTAAGTACCATTCTTCATATCCATATTTACAGAAGGAAGAATTAGTGATAATAATTGTAATCCAGTCCACCTCTCATACGGTTCTTTAAAATCAGGTTCGGGAAGATTACCGTCAAATGAATCAATAGTCATAAGCATATTCATCATTTCCTTCTCACTAAATAAAACTCCATCATTGGTAATTCTGTAAATTCCCAAGAGAGTATCCTGGACCGGTGAAATAACAGGTGCGTTAGTCCTAGGACTAATAATTTGTGAAGGAACACGTGCTAGTTTTATCAATTCAATTGATGTCTGTATAGACTGTGGAACGTGCATGTTCATTTCATCACCATCAAAATCAGCATTATAAGGTTTAGTTACACTAACATTTAATCTAAATGTATTGTGTTTCATAACTTTAACCCTATGTGACATCATACTCATTTTGTGAAGAGATGGTTGACGATTAAAAAGCACATTATCATTATCACATAAATGCCTATGCACTATATCACCCATCTCAAGAACAACACTTTCTCTATCTAAATACATAAGGGATTTGCTGCTCCCATCACTTGCTTTCTTTATGGTCTTGGCACCCGGATATACATCTGGACCATTTCTAACCATTTTTGTCAACTTGGCAATGTTATATTTATTAACAATCTCAGGGAAAGTTAAATTCATAGCAATCTTAAATGGAACACCCAACTGATCAATCTTAATATTTGGGTCAGGAGTAATTACAGTACGAGCAGAATAATCTACACGTTTTCCCATAAGATTACCTCTAATTCTACCTTCCTTGCCCTTAAGACGTTGAACAATAACCTTTAAAGGTCTTCCAGATCGATGTCTACTTTCATTGACATTTGGGATTTCATTATCGACATAGGTTGCTACGTGATATTGAAGTAAATCCCAGAAACCCTCAATAGTTTCAACAGGTGTGCTCTTATTTTCTAATTTTTTCTTTAATGTTATATTTGCCTTTAAGATATCAATCAACTTATGTGTAATATCATCTTCACTTCTCTGTCCCGTGTGTTGCCTAATTGAAGGTCTAACAGCAGGAGGGCAAACGGGAAGCACAGTACAGATTAACCAATCGGGACGGCACCAGTTTTTATCAAAACCCATAATTGCACAATCCTCGTCAGTAATTCTCTTAAACATTCTATGTATCCTCTCGGGATTTAAATGTTCTCTAACATTTGTTTCTTTCCATTCAGCGTAAATCTTGGCAAGTCCTTCCTTCACAAATTTATTGGGTTGGACAAAACCACATTTATTACAAGTCTTATTTTTACTACAGATATCATAATAGATAGAAAACTTTTTCCTATTTTTTTCATTCTTGAGGAAATCGAGTTTCACTTGCTCGTCTTCATTTTCTTTATCTAAAAGAATAGAAGAACACCTAATACAATAACATTTAAGTGTCTTCATTACAATATCTAAGAACTGATAACTAATCACCGGTTTTTCCAATTCAATATGACCAAAATAACCTGGCGAAAATCTATTATCTAATTCGTCGGTAGGACATTTCTTACCTAAATCTAATACACCCAATCTAGGGTCAAATAAACCATTAATTATAGGTTCTAAATTATTATCATAGGGTTGATATTGTGTAACGTGAACCACGGATTTCCTTCGAATTTCCTCGGGGCTACTTACACTAAATTGTAGTTCTTTAATATCACTGATTTCAGTATTATAATCCAATTCTTTATAGATAGACATATTATTTTTATAATATAATATAACAAAATAGTTTTATTCTTAAATTAAATTAAAAATTTCAATTTTAATTTCTTATACTTCAAAAAAATATATTTTTACTAACAAAATTTAAAGATTAAACTGAAATCACTTTTAAATATGAGTGACAATGAACATGAAATGCTTACTAGAAGTAAGAGAAAAAAAAAAAGAATTGAATTAGAAGAATTACCAGAATTAGAATTTAGTGATGATGAAAATTTAGAATTAACTATAGAAGAAGAAATACCTAAGAAAAAAATTAAATTTAATAACGAGATAGTAGAATTCAATGACGATAAAGTAAATAAAAATAATAATAAAGAATTGGATGTGGATGAATACGGAAATATAAAAGATTTAATAGATTATAATTTCTTTGAACCCATAACAGTGGAAAGAAATATTAAAGAAGATGAATATGATAGCGAAGATTATGAATATGATAGTTTTGATAGTGATGATTATATAGATGATGAAGAGCATATGATTGGGAAACTATTATCAAAATATATAAATAAACAATTGAAGAATAAGAATGAACTGAGTATTGAATTTAAAGAAGTTCTTTCTAAATATAATAATCAGATGATAGATTATTTTGAAACATTAGAAGAAGGACAACAACAAGAAATAGTAAATATTGAAAAAGAAATTGAAAGTATTAATAGTAATACTATACCTTTAAGATTTCAAATTTTAAAATCTAAAATTGATACAGATATTAAAGCCGTTGCGGTCAGAAAATTAGAAACTTTACAAAATTTAGACTCTAATTCAAATGAATACCATAAAATAAAAGGATGGGTAGATGGTTTATTAAAAATACCTTTTGGAATTTATAAAGATTTACCTATAAATATTAAAAATACTCATTCTGAGATTACTAATTATTTAGTGAAAGCAAATCAAATTTTAAATAATGCTGTTCATGGGCATAAAAAAGCAAAGTGTCAAATTCTACAAATAGTTTCTCAGTGGATATCAAATCCTCGGTCCAAAGGTAGTGTTTTTGCCATAGTTGGACCTATGGGGAATGGTAAAACTACTTTAGTTAAAGAAGGGATTGCCAAAATGATTGATAGACCCTTTCAGTTTATTTCTTTGGGTGGTGCTACGGAAGCCAATTTTTTCGATGGACATAGTTATACATATGAAGGGTCACAACCAGGTAAAATAGTTGATATACTTCAAAAGTCAAAATGTATGAATCCTGTTATTTATTTTGATGAGTTAGATAAAGTTAGTGAAACCGCAAAAGGAGAAGAAATTATTAATTTGTTAATTCATATGACTGATTTTTCCCAGAATGACCATTTTATAGATAAATACTATAATAATATACCATTAGATTTGTCTAAGGCATTGTTCATATTTTCATTAAATGATATGGAAAGAGTTAATCCTATTTTAAGAGATAGAATGTATATGATACACACTAATAAATTAGAATTGGAAGATAAAATTACAATTTCTAAAAATTATTTAATACCTAATTTATGCAGGGAAGTTGCTATTAATGTGGAAGATATAAAATTTAGTGATAATATAATTAAGTTTATAATAGAGAATTACTCTAATGAAGAAGGAGTAAGAAATTTAAGGAGGACATTTGAAACTATATTATCTAAATTGAATATAATCAGAATTACTAAAAGTTGTAATATAAAGGATTTAGAATTACCATTTGAAATAGATAATTTTTTAATTCCTATAAAAATAGATGAAGAAATTGTTAAAAAATTAGTTGATGTTGGGAAAATAGAAGATAGTGAACTTCCTTATGGAATGTATACTTGATTTTTTTTTAAATAGCAGGGTAAATATCTTTTTTACTTCTATTACTTCCTCTTTGATTAATCATATCTCTTTGTTGTTTGGTGGTACAAACACATCCAGTTGAAGTACTAAATGTAGATGGGCAACAATCGGGATGGGATTGATTAAAAGCAAACATAAACATGGCATTAGGGTCCTTAGGGTCATTCGATACCTTTGGTAAATTTAAATCTAATTTATAATTGTAGTTAACAATTTGGTTTTTATCATCTTCTTGGTCTAATCTATCCATTTTTCCTTCAATACCAGTAGGAGAAACCCATCCAACATTACTTAATAATGGAACATTGCAAGGGTTTTTTCTCCATTTACAATCTCTATCTTCGTATTTTTCTCCAAGTTTAAAACTTTTATTTTTATCTTCTAATTTAATTCCATCATATGGTCCAATTTTCATATCTAAATCAGATTGAAAATTTTCTATTAATTCTTGATTATTATTTATTAATTCATTCATGTTATTATTTCTTAATTCATTCATTTTATTATTTCTTAATTCATTATTATTTCGTAATTCATTATTATTTCGTAATTCATTCATGTTATTATTTGAAATTAATTTTAATTCATCAGATGTAGGTTTTCTTACAAATTCGAGTAAATAGCAGATAAAAACAACTGTTACTGCTAATATAAAAACTATACTATTTGTATCATTTTTATTGTTAATGAAAAATGTCAAAAATAAAACTAATATTAAAATGTGAATTAATGTATTGAGAATGACGTGTTTATTCATATATTATATATTAAGAATATATTTAAAGAAAAATTGAATTATTAATTTAATTTAATTTATTATAGTTATACAATATGGATAAAAAAGAACTTAATTCTTCTTGGACTCTTTGGTTCCATCGTTTCGACGATAACAAATGGAATTTAGAGAGTTATACTAAATTAAATACTTTTAATACAATCGAAGAATTTTCAATACTTCTCCATCTAATTAAAGCAAAACACATTCAAAATGGTATGTTTTTCTTAATGAGGGATGAAATTTTACCTATGTGGGAATCAGAAGATAATAAAGAGGGAGGATGCTTCTCATTAAAAGTATTTAAACAGGATATTCCAAATGCGTGGAAAATCTTAACTATCAAATTGGTAAACGAAAGTTTACTAAAAGATACAGATAAATATAATCTAATTAATGGAATTTCTATAAGTCCTAAAAAAACTTATTCTATTATAAAATTGTGGTTTAAGGGAGAGGAAATAAATGAATTAGAACAATTGAATAATAATACAATTTTAGAGAATTCAACACCAATTTATAAAAAACATCAATAAAAAACTTTTTTAGAAAAAAAGTTTAAATCAAAAAAAATAAAAAACTTTTTCGAAGAAATAATTATTTCGAATCAACAAAAAGTTTTAATCAAACTTAATAATTTATTTTCTATCATTATTTTTGCTTTTATTAGATTTCTTATTCTGTATTTGTACATTTTGGAGCCAAGCATAATTTAATTTCTCCTAATGAAGCAACTGTGTATTTAATGATTAATGGATAATCGTTCTTTAAGAAAATCTGAATTGAATTACATAAATTCGTACATTTGCCAAATAAAACAAGATGTTTTAAAGCAAAAACTCCTTGTATTATTTGTTCTGGTTTTTGATTTTTTACAAAACTCATACCCTCTTGAGTTTCACCTATAATTGTTTCTTGACTACAGAAATCACCTTTACAACTAAAAATTAAATGATCTTCCACACTCTTAATATCTATAAAATCAGCATAATTGTGCATATCTCTAATAGTTTTTTGGAAATCCACAGAAGGCATTGTGATTACGGATTCAAAAGTTGCTGGTGGAATTGAAATATCGTCAACATTTAAATCCATAAGATTAAGATTAAAAGTTGAAGTTGTATTTTTTTCACTATTTTCAATCTTAATACCTAAAACACTATCATTATCTTTTTCTAAAAATAATGTTAAAGTATCATTGTTATTCATAGTTTTAATAATTCTATAAAAATTTAACATATTAATACCTAAATTTTTTTTTTCTAAACAGTGATAATATTCGAATTTATCATTCTGTAATTTTAAATGAACTAAAACAGTGTGTGAAGAATCCATAGCAATCATTTTAATACCAGTTTCATCACATTCTAAATTGGCATCAACCAAAATTTCTTTTAAGGCTTCAACAAGAATACGAAAAGCAGAGGATTGAACTGTTTTTATTTCTACAATGTTTTTGGAATCTAATTCACAACTCATTTTTATTTTAGATATGTAGATTTATTCTTTAAATAATTAATTATGTGAAGAATTAAAATAAAAAACAAAAAATAATAAAATCAGATAACAAAAACAATAACAGAAACACCAGAAATAATAATACAACTAAGTGATACAAAAATCCCTAATAAGTTTTCAAATTTCCACATAACGAAAATACTAAATACTAAAATTAAAATAATAGTTACTATCAAGAGAACATTGTTTTTTTCTTCTAATTGATTTTTTGTAAAAATTGCCATAATATATTATTTAATTAGAATTTTTTTTTAACTCTAAATCTATTCTTTCTATATCCAATGTAATTGCTCCGGAACCTAAAATATCACCCATTCTATTTGTTAAACTTCTGATATAAGTTCCACTTGATACTCTTGCTCTAAATTTTCTTATTATAGGTTTAAATTCTATATAATCTAAATTTTCTTTCCATGATTTACTAATTTCTGGAACCCTAAACTTTTTTAAATTTGGTTCACTTAATAGATTAATATTTTCTAAAATATATTCTAAAAGTTTTTTTGAATTACCTAAATTAATATTAGATTCAATTTCTTCTAGACTAAATATTTCAACTTCTTTTTTAGGAATTTTAATTTCTGACAACTTACCTAAATTAGTCCATTCCCATAAAGCCTTTCTTTCTTCATTATGTCTAATAATAATTGATGAATATGCCGGATATTCTTGAGATATTTTCCCTCTAAATAAATCTAAATCTAATTCTTTAGAAATAATTTTTTTAAAATTAGTTTCTAAAATTTTACCTAATAAATCATAGGTATCTGTTTTAACACCAAATAAAACTATAAATTCATATGTTTTATTTAAATCGCAATAAGAATTCATTAATTTACATTCTTCTTTTACTAATAAAATCATCTTCCCATGTGCCATAGGATCTAATCTCCCAGCAAAACACACTTTTCCTTCAATATTATGTTCTCTTTTGTATTTTTTTACTAATTCTAGAGGAGTAAATCCTTTCGGTTTATTTAAGAAAATAGGCATTCTTAATATTTATATTTTTTCTAATATAAATATCAATTTTTAAAAAAAAATTATAGAGACAATTTATAATTATATAAATTGACTTACTACTAAGTAAACAACTGCGTATACAACTGCGTGGACTAACACACTATCTACTTTCTTACCAACAATCTTGGAGGTCATTTTATAAACATTGGGGAGTGAAAGTAAGTAAAAAACAGCACCCCAAAAAATTGCTTTTAATACTTTATCAGTATCAATTTTCATATTTCCAAACTCTTCAATTTCATTATTCATTCCATTATTCATTTCATTATTCATCATTGAATTACTTGGATCCATAGTTTCATCTGAATTACTTGGTTCATGACCGGTAAAGTTTTCTCTAACCATTTTGTATATATTATAATTAGAAAATAATTTTTCTAAAAAATTAGATACTTAACAAATTAATAATTCCTATATTTTTTTTATTATAATAAATTATATGGAAGATAAAAAATTTAATCATCTTATAGATAAAAAAATTTTAAAAGCATATGAATTATTAAAAATATATGTCAAAAAAAATAAATTTAAGAAAAAAAAAGTAAATAGTTTTATCTATGTTTACCTATTATATATTC